>Ga0325414_1003900_pt1 | contig 15563 bp, 9 predicted proteins | sample PopdelMetagenome_8_FD_206183 | JGI IMG/M metagenome (GOLD analysis project Ga0325414, IMG submission 206183) | Populus deltoides microbial communities from Bellville, Georgia, United States - Leaf-PdKOR-R3 | ecosystem: Host-associated > Plants > Phyllosphere > Phylloplane/Leaf | place: USA...
TGGACACCTAATACCGCCTCCAGTAAAATTTCTAGGAATAGATGTTGTGAAATTAATAAAACCCTGAACCCCGTTACAATAATCCATCCTCCGCAATCCTTGGGGTGAATCTTGATACATCCATGAATGATCATCCATGATTTATATTGAACCTCTATAAAATTATGATGACATAATGTATTAATTAACTAAGTTAGGTAAATAAACTTGCAAAAATATTACTTTACCTCGAGATTATCCAACAAACCAATCACAACTTCTCATAAATATTAAATATTCATTATCATTTATCAACGTCCATACAAATTAAAATATATAAATTTACAAAAATTACCACTCCACAATACCATTGATAAAACTTTAAACGAACCCATTAAGCAAGCTATTAATTATTTCAAAACAGCACATGTACTTCGGTAGTTCCATAAAGTTTTAACAATTTACAAACAAATACAATCTTACAAAATCTAAAACAAACCATAACAGGTATAGAATTATACATTCATATACTACAAGTTTGTTTGAGAAATAACAATAAAACATGTACATTTACTAACAAAATACATATACTAAAAAAACGATAAAATTGACATTTAATTAAATGTTAAAATTTAAAAAGAAAGAATTACTTACAAAAATTGATAAAATCCTTCGGTAAACAGAACACGAATGCTGTGACCACAAAACTTCAAAAAATATAACTTGTTATGCTTATATGAGGGAGATTTTTGTTTTGGGGGGAGGGGGGGCTGGTTGTTTGCAGATGGGGAGAGTTGGGATTAGAAAGAAGAAGGATAAATAGGGGAGGAGAGGGTCGGTGGAGTGGACATATATTAACTTTTACCGACGGTTTCCCCGACGGAATATCTGTCCGTGAAATCGTCGCTGATTCTGACGGAAAAATCAACACGTCACCGCACGGATCTGCCATTTCAAATTCGTCGGTGCATCCGTCGGCAACATAAATGACGGTCGCTGTACGGGCTGTCTTTTTGAATCCATCGGTGATTCCGTCTGAAAAAATAACCCGCCAAAACCTCCACGTCAGCGACCCTTTTGTTTTTACGATGGAAACGTTTTCGTCCGTAATTCAGTCGGTAAAAACTACGGATATTTTCTGTCGATAGTTACCGACTGAATTACGGATGGAATATTGTCCGTCGATAATTTCGACCTCAAACTACCGACGGAAATTTTCTGTTAGTAAATCCGTTGCTATTTAGCAAATTTCTGGTAGTGTTTATTATATTTATAGGTAGCATACAACCATTTGAATTTTAAAAGAGAAATACAATGAGATAAAAAGTGATATATATAACTTTGAATATAGATAAACATGATATTATATGTTATTAATAGAGCTTACAGAAAGTTTATCGATAACAGCCTCCTTCAAGCTATTGGGAAGATAATAAACCATTAGTTTATCTCTAAAAGAAAGGAAACGTGATGAAGAGAGTCCTTTAGTGAAGATATCTGAAAATTACGCTAAGATGGAGATGTATTTAGTTTGTATATCTTTTATAAAGATCTTCTCACAAATAAAATAATAATCCATCTCTATATGTTTTGTTCTAGCATGGAAGATAGGGTTAGAAGATAGTGCTAAAGCACTAATATTATCAACCCAAATACAACGAGTTGTAAGTAAAGATATATGAAGTTCTTTGAGTAACATTCTTAACCAGTAAAGTTCAGCTACTGTATGTGCCATTGATCGATATTCAGCTTCAGTACTTGATCTTGCCACCACGTATTGTTTCTTGGCAGTCCAAGAAATCAAACATGAGCCTAGATAAATGCAATATCCTGAGGTAGATTTTCGATCATCCGGATTACCAGCCCAATTAGAATCACAGAAACTATTGAGTTGAAGTGATCCCTTGTTAAACTGAAGTCCAAATTATAGAGTACCTTTAAGATATCTTAACACCTTTTTGGTAGCTGTGAGATGAGTATTTGTAGAACAATGAAGAAATTGACATAATTGATTGACAATATAGGATATATCAAGTTTGGTTAGTGTCAAATACTGAAAAGTTTCCACCATGCTTCTATATTCAGTAGGGTCAGTAAGGGGATCACCTAAGAATTTTGAGAGTTTGACACCTGATATGCATAGTGTTGGTGCAGGTTTAGCACAAGTCATTTTCATGTGATGTAGAAGATCAGCAATATATTTTTCTTGTAGAATATCAGTGAAAAGAGTTTGTAAAGGATGTTTGATGGAATGATAAAGATGATAATCTGGAAAGTGTTTTGGTTTAGAAGAGTTTGTCTGAAATCTGGTTATAATTTATGATGAAGAGGTCAGAGTAAAAGTGAGGATTGCTTGTTGGTTAGGATAAACAGGAACTGAGATTGGATCTAGGTTAGAATCTACATATATGTGGTCAGGTATAAGTTTAGTATTGATATAATGAGGTGATGTAAAGTGTGAAGGTTCAGAATGAAGGGTTGGTTATTGGTTAGGACAAACAAGAACTGTGGTTAGCCATAGGTTAGAGTTTGCGGATATATAAACAGATATAAGTGTAGTGTTAACATGATAAGGTGAGGTAAGATATGAGGGTTCATAATGATTTTCTGAAATAGAAAGGTCAAGAAGGGTGTTAATATTTGGTGAAGTTATGGCAACAAGAGGAGATAAAAAAATCATGATCTAAAATAAGAGATAAGGAATTATGATCTAAAGTGGATGAGTTGGGAGTAGGAAAAGTGGGTAAAATAACTAAAAAAAAAAGACAGAGCATTAAAGGTGGTACTTGATTGAGTGGAAACTAAAGACTTATGAGAATTTTTCTGCAAGGAATGAGCATTGCCAGTTGTAATCAATGCATCCTGAGCAAGGAAACTCAACTCATCAAAGACAACATGCCTGGATATATAAACTTTGTAGATTATTGATCAAGATATCAATAACCTTAATGATTAGAACTATATCCAAGAAATACACATTTTTTACTTCCGAAAGCAAGTTTATGTGCATTATAAAACTTAAATAAGGGAAAACACAAACACTTAAATGTTTTAAGTAGTGAATAATCTGGCTATTTGTTTAATAGAAAGAAATATAGAGATTTGTTGGACATGATAGGTGTAAAGAGTATGTTTATGAGGTAAGTAGCTGTGAAGAATGCATCTACCCAATAATTAAAAGATAGAAGTGAATGAGCCAAAAGAGTAAGACCAGTATTGGTGATATATCTATACTATTTTTCAAAGATTCTATTTTGTTCTGAAGTGTAAGGACATATGAGTTTATGAAGAATTCCATTTTGTGAGAGGTATTCCTGGAAAACAATAGATAAATACTTACCGCCATTATCAGTTAATTGTTGTTTGATAGTACTTAAAAATTGGTTTTCAACTAAGCTTGGAAAACAAACAAAATAGGTAAACACCTCTTATTTTTGTTTCAATGGGAACAACCATGTAAATCTCGAAAAGTCATCAATAAATAAGACATAAAATTTACAATCATCAACTAACGTAATATGAAAAGTTCATATATCTGAAGGAATCAATTCAAGGGGACGACTAGACTTATTATTGTACTCAAGAAAATGAAGTTTATGGCTTTTAAGCTACCTGACATGACTCATACAAGCTCTTAGATTGTTTTGATCCAGAAACAGGTAATAGCAAGTTCTTGACTAAACTAGAAACAATGGTGTTTGACGGATGACTCAACCATGAATGCCAGACTTGAAAAAGAGTAATAACACCTAGGAGTGCAGTAAAAGGAGAAAGCATGGCAGCCTTAGTAGATGACTTATTGAATTATAGCTGCTACATGAACATTGAATATAAACCAGCTTTACTCGGCCCTTGAAGGAGAATTTCCATAGTTTGCAAATCCTTCACAAAGAAATGAGTTACTGTGAGTATAAAATAATAGTCGTTATCAAGGCAAAAATGTTGAATAAATAATAGGTGAGGTAGATGGACAGTAAAGAATATTGGTTAAGAGAAATTTTGATTTAGGTGTAGCAAGCATAGAAGAACCATTATTGGTGATATATATAAACCTCCTCCATTGCCAACTATTACTTTGTCATTTCCATGATATGGTTGCTGGTGCAAGATTAAATTTTGAAGTTTACAAGTGATATGATTGTTTGCACCACTGTCAAGGTACCATGGTTATTCAGGTTCTTGTTCCTCATGAATATGAACTGTCATTGCTATCAACTGAGTATGAGGATGCCTACCTTGATAAGAAAAATTCATGTGGTGATAACAATAAAGAGCTTGATGATTTGACTTTCCACAAATCTGATAAGAAGAAAATTTGTTTGGAAATCTAGTGGACTGTGGTTTGGAGTTTGGAGCAAAATAGGTTGAATTAGGATTGGATCTTGAGAATTAATGATTTTTCTTAATAGAAAATCTTGGTTTCTTATTGACTGGTTTTTGCTTAAGAGTGAAGAAAGCCAACTAAGAAATATTAGATAACTGTGATTTGTTTTTTGCTTCAAGTAGTTGCTTATAGTTAAGTAGTTTAGTTTAAAAGGCATCAAAGGTGATTGGTTGGTCTCGGGTAATAAAGCTAAAGGATGTGATAAAAAGGGTGAAGATGAGATTTAATCCACTAACAATATATGAGATAAGGTCTTCATTGTCAACTGATTTTGTTACGGCCGAGAGTTGATCAGATAAATTTTTTGTTGTGAGTAAATGATCAGAACAATATTTGTTACCTTGTTGTAGAGTTTGGAGTTGTCTTTTGAGATGAATGATTATTGAACGAGAATAAGGAGCAAATCTGGTAGCAAGAGCATTTCAAACCTGTGTAAATACAGTGAGTTCATACACAGTGGAAAAAACTTTCTCATCCAAGGTGGCATTTAACCATGCCAAAATAAATTGATCCTTATTCTACCAAACTAGATATGTCGGATTAACATCAAAGGTTGTTTTGCCGGTTGAATCAACAAGAAATTGAGAAGGATATGCCTTAGAGTCGTCAACAATACTTAGGAATTCGTGACTTTTCAAGGCTGGTATGAACTGAGTTGTCTAGTTCAGATAATTATGTGCTTCAAGTTTGACATACACTACAGAGGTGATATTTGGGATGATAAATGAAGGTGATGCAGAGGAAGAGGCCATAATGGATCGAGGAAAAAAAAAGAGCGTAAGCTTTATAGCTCTGATACTAAGTTAAGAAACTTATATGAATGCGAAAATACTGAATGGTTTATCAGCTTAGTATTCATTATATTTATTGGTAGTATACAACCATTTGAATTTAAAAAAAAAAAAGAAGATACAATGAGATAAGAAGTGATATGTACAACTTTGAATAGAGATAAACATGATATTATTTGTTACTAACATAACTAATAGAAAGTTTATCGCTAATAGAATGTACATCGAAGTTCCAATTATGATACCAAAGATACTAAAGAAGATCACCGACGATGACTGAGTGTGCCACACTTGTCACCTAAAAGTTGTAGGTATCTCATTTGACTTTAGCAGCAAGTGTAACCCACTTTAATCATTATTGGTCATTGATTTTGTCTCGTCAAGATTTTTTTATGGTATTGATGTTTTCATAATCAAAGCTTTGTCGTGTCTTCAAAACCTCTTCCTTTTTTTCTCTCTCTTCTCTTCTCATTGTAATTTGTGAAGAGATAGGAGAGATAAAAGGAAAGAAAAAACAACATTGAAGGCACATTGAAGCTCTGATTATAACACTATCAGTACAATAAAAAAAATCTCGACTTGACAAATCCAACGACACCGAAAAAATCACCAACAATAATTGGAGTGGACCACACTTGCTGCCAAAGGTAACTGAGACACTGTCACCTTTTTGCAACGAGTGTGGCACACTTTGGTCACCGTTAATAACCTTTCTTGATGTCGTTGAATTCATTTCGTCGAAATCTTTTTTATGATACTTTATGTCATAATTGGAACTTCAATGTACTTCTATTATTTTATTATTATTATTATTCTTTTCTCTATCCTCTCTCCACATCATAATATATATAATTCATTTCATAATTTATTTAAAATATCACATTTCTGATAGCAATGAGTTTTACTGTTGTGTTTCTCAATATATACACTATTTCACCAATTTTTTTAAGCTGTTATATTTTTTTAAAAAAAAAAGAGCTAATAAGCAAAATTACCCCTTGTTTTGTTGATGCGAAACGTATCGTACACCGACACAAAAATATTTCTACAGTACTTTAGGTAATAACTAAGGCAATGTATACTTTATATTATCCTCTTTCGCATGCATGCAGAGATACTTTGGAAGCATACTCGGCGGAATTGAAAAATCTTGCCATGAAAATCCTCTATCTCATGGCTAAAGCTCTAAGAATGAAACCTGACGAGATAAAAGACATGTTCGAAGAAGGATCTCAGATGATGAGGATGAACTATTACCCACCATGCCCACAACCAGAGCTTGTCATGGGCCTGAACTCTCACTCTGATGCTATTGGCCTCACAATCCTCCTCCAAGTCAGTGAGGTGGAAGGGTTACAGATAAGGAAATCTGGGAAGTGGATTCCTGTTCAACCACTTCCCAATGCGTTCGTGATCAACATTGGAGACATGTTGGAGGTAATAATGCATGCTTGGGCTTAGCTGATCTATATCATCTCCTTCTAACATTAGTAAAAAAAAAAAAAATTGCTCTGTAGATAGTTGTTAAGAATAACAATTTTTTATTTTTATTTTTGCAGATAGTGACTAATGGGATTTACCGTAGCACTGAGCATCGAGCAACTGTTAACTCAGAGAAAGAGCGAATTTCTATGGCCACCTTTTACAGCCCCAATCTAGATGGAGAACTGGGTCCTGCACCAAGCCTTGTTACTCCAGAGACTCCAGCAGCATATAGGAGAATGATAGTGGCGGATTTCCTGAAGGGATATTTATCACGTGAACTCGTTGGAAAATCATATGTTGATGTCATGAGGATTCAAAATGGAGGTGACAAAGACAATTGATCTCTTCCCACTTCACCTTGTCCAATTTCAAGAAACCAGATGATTGAATAAGTTGAGTCTATCTCCATGTCTAATGTGATGCGCATACTGATATCATTGCGCACTACTTCTGATACAGTGAACGGCAAACGCCGCCTATTATTACTAGACCAAAAGTTTGAAACAACCTCCGTAATTTATTCCACTTGTGACTGGAGTTGACAGCAGTGGAAAACAATGGCTTGAATTTTGTAAGACATTTCTCGCTCTGTTGTAGATGCATCTGCATTTCATTCAAGTTGCGAGAGGCCACAGCAGAATAAAGTGCAAGACTCCTGAATTGACCAAAAATCTTCAATTGCAATAGACAATACACTTTCCTTCACTCCAAAGGCCAAAGACTAACAGAACACCTATTCTAGAATTTCTTTTTCCCCTTTTGTAGCTCAGGAAACCTCTAATTTCCATAAAGGCGGAAACTGAGCCTATTTCTCTCCATGCAGTATTCTCCATCCCACCAGCTAATACATGAACTCGACCATTGACAAAATATAAGTCATTAATAGGATCTTCCAGAAAGAACCGACAGTCTCGTCCTTCAGTATATCTTTACATGAGCTGACAGCTATTGAAATTTGAAAATGCACCTAGTACTTGCAAGCAGGAGATTATCATCATCGCATCAAGCAATGGGCTCAATGGAATTAGTAACAAAACAGGTAATAAAAAATAGTAATATGCTCTGTTCTGCCAAATAACAAGCCAACTAACATTAGCCCTGCAACAAAATTTATCTATCAGACCTAAGAATCATGCTATTAGAGAGAGAATAATCTAAAGAAACTCCCTGTGCCTGTGTGCGTGTGAGAGAGAGAGTATTAATAGATAATGGCACAGGAGTGAAAAGAGAAAGAAAAAATACAAATTTTATATCATCTCTATCAGCTAAAGACTTTCAGAATCCATTAACAATTTACAGAAACTGTCAAATATAATACATCTACCCTGTGATACACGGACCGATGGCTTCATTCCCCACTCCAAATCTCAATTATATTAATCCATTATTTCTCCAGTGCCTTGTAGCAAGTAATCTTTCATGTTCAATGCTCGAAGAGATCATAATCCTTACAGCTGGCATCAACTAGATCACTATTGTCTTCGAACCTAAAAGAATAAAACAAAAGGAATTAACAAAGAGAGCACTGAACAACATAACAAGATACAAGAACCTTTTGACAACCAAAAAAAAAAGAGGAAATCAGCAGGCAAATACGATTAACATATCTGAAAACAGTTATCTCAACAGTAGAATGTTAGGAAAATTAGAACTTGCAGATTTTATTTGCCCCCATCTACAACTACAACTACAGATACCAATATACGCATCTCAGGGAACATTTCTTGCATTTGATTAAAATCCCAAAATGACATTTTGGTGGTACACAAAACTGAGCATACCAAAGTATCTTATGGAAGATTAAAGGGAGGGTGATAAAAAGGATACTAGAAGGCAGATCATTGATGAAGAAAGAGTTAAAAGTGGTGTTGTTGTCATGCTTTTTGACTCGCATATTTCCCCGTTAATTGAACAAAGCCTAAAATGAGTTTGGAAAACAAGAGATTTCACTTTTGAGCACTTAACAAACAGAATTTGCAATTGCAAAACACCATATGAAACTGAGTAGAAAAACACCAAAATCAAATGTTCATGCCAACAACTACAAGAGTAAATCCCCAGGTGGGAAGTAAATAAAACATGCAAATATATCCAAGAAGGCCTGATCTCTAATGCACATAAATCCTCACAAAAACCATACCAAGTTCCCTGCAAGACTAAAGCCTTAAATTCCAGAAATCAATACCTGCATTTCACTTTCCCTAATATTTGCATGAGAAAAAAAATGAATACCTTCACATTCATAAAATCAGCAGGAAATACACAGGGCAACAAGTCTTAGACACCACGTATGTTATTTGGATGAATATATAGATGTGTACAATTCACCTTCATTGTTAATTTAGAGTTAAATGACTCCACAATCATAGCCCACTGTAGAGCCTAGATGTTGAAAATATCAAATATTGTGCAGAAAAGGTTTTAAACTCATGTTTACTCAATATGAATCTTTGATTAGCAAATTAGCAGTTAAAACCAGAAGCAAAGGAAATCTACTAAAATCACCATCCTGATTGTGAGCGATGCTAACAGTGAAGATAAAAAAACATATATTATAGTCAGATACAACCTTCTTCTCTGCAGAGCCACAATATATATATGAGCCCTAAAGTTCTGAAATCCATGACTATGGAACCGATAGAGCAAATTTCATAAAACACACACACACACACACAAAAAAAAAAAAACGATGGCACAGAAAAAACACAATTTAGAGAACCCCAAGGAATTTCCAACACAATCACAAAACCCATAAGATTAAAAACAAATGCTCATTCAAAGCATAGAAACCTCACACTCACCCCTCCTTTTTTTTTTTAGATAGTAACTCACTCACCCCCTCATTAAAGAACCATAATTCAACATAAACATGTAAAAGGAAAACAATTACAGCAAACTAGCCTAAAAAAAAATTCAAGATTAAACGATAAACCCAGAAGGAACTCAAAAGGGGTCGAACACAGAAGGACAAAAAACAAGGTCACGAAATCTCACCTTTTAACACTCTGAACCTTCATAAAAAATAAAAAATAAATAAAAAACCATAACTAAAGGAAGAAACGAACAATATATTTCTTTTATCTGCAAATGAAAAGGGAATTACTCAGTGGGGTAAGTAACCAGCTCTCTGGGAACTGAAGCAGCATGAGAGAAACAACATGAAAGGCACGGCCTTGGAACTTCCAAAAAAAAAAAAGAGTGTTTTTGCTCTTTTTGGAGAGAGAAAAATATAAGAGAAGAGAAAAATAGTTTGTGCACGAAATCCAAGATACACGAAAGGAACCTTTTCTCTTTTTTTTGGTTGTCGGTTTGAAAATGAAACGCCCGGTCCCTGCCTCCCGCTCCCGCCCCCGCCCATGATTTTTAATCTTCCTGACACGTTGCTTTGACAGTGAATTACACGCAAAGCTGTGAAAAATATATTTTTTTTACACCATATAAAAAATACAATATAAATTTTGATGGTAAAATTATAAAATTATAAATAATTTTTTTAATTAATTATATATTAATAATTATAGTTAAGAAATTAAATTACATTAAAATCTCATAAAAAAATTTAATAATATTATAATCAATAAGTGATATAAATAAAATAAGAGATATGGATAATATGAATCAATAAATTAATGACATGGAAAAATAGAAAGTCTAGAACAAAACTTCTCAATAAAAAAAATTGGTGAATAATAGAAAGTAAACATAAACTTGGTGACAACATGGTTGTTCCCATCATAATAAGTCCTAATGGACCCATTTTGGGTTGCAAGCTAATAAACATAAACTAGTAATTAACTAACATAAATTTAATAATAAAATAAACTCCTAAGCAATGTCTAATGCACTAGAAAAAATTTAAATTTAAAATAATTATTTAAAATCAAATAAATAAATAAATAAAATAAAATAAAATAATAATAAAAAATTTTATGTTAAAATTCCTTCATGTAGCCCAAATTTTTTATTTTCGTATATTCTTAGTAGATTTGAATCCTAATTTCAAACATGTTGTTCTATCTCGTCTAGATAAATTACTGGGCCCACAATATATGGTTGAAAAGCTTTAGATGTCTAGTTTCCATCCCAACTTTAATCACAGCAAAATTCCACTAGTAGCTTAATATATATCTCAAACAGTACATGAAGGTCTGGTTTGATATATTTGACAAGATTCGTCTACTAACTTCGACCCTCTAAAATATTATGTTTCCAAACTCCATTTTAGTTGAAAATTTACCACAATATATTTTCATGTGTCTAATATTTCCCTATAAAATTTCAGCTCTATCCAATATACAGTTTGAAAAATATGTTCAATCTCGTAAAACTGGTCAGCAAACATTTTAAGGCCAAATTTGAACCTGACTTAGTTCATATCATAAATTTAGTAAACTCGTAAAATTACACCGAGTTTACTAATTTTGCACGAGTTAAGTCCGATTTTCCTGGTTTTTGAGTCTGATTTTGCACGTTAGATATATGTTAACTAGTAAAATTATATAATTTTACGAGTTAACTCGCGATTTTAACAACAATGATTACACGGACCAATTAGAATGATTGGTTTTTTATCCTCTATATTCATATTTCTTTCTACTTTAGTCCTATTATTTAGAGTCTTTTGATATTAAGAACATTTTCAATTATTCTCAATACTTGTAATTTTTCCATCTCATTTTCCTTTTGATTGTCCAAAAACCACTACTTAGTTTAATTATAATGACTTTCAATCATTTTTGTTTTAAATAATTTTTGAATTCAAACATTTTTCCATTGAACCCAAAGTAATTTAACAATTGGATTTTTACTTATTTATTAAAACTTCATTTATTGATTTGTCTTAAAACAAGCCTTAAAAGTCCATGTATTCTTAGGATATCTATCAATATATCTTTATATATTACATCATTTATCAATCAAACCTTTAAATAAAAATAATAATAAATATTCTCTAATATATCTCTAAGCCAAAGTAATTTTTGTTAAATTTCACAATCATGTATATAGCAAGTGGTTGATTCCAATATAAATTAATAAAAGTACTTATTTATATCAATAAAAAACACACACGTGCATTATTACAAGGATTCAAAATAAGAGTTGAACCACTTATATATATATATATATATATCAAAACAATAGTTAAATCTCTTATATACCATCATATGTATTGCATGTAAATGTTTTTTTTTACCAAAAAGGAAATTTTCTATATACTTAGATTGATATTTTTGTAAATTCATTTATGTGAATCAATGAACATCACCAAATGATTCATTAGATGTACTAATTTGGTCTATTATAACGTATGAAACTAACAGGATCCAAGAGGAATTAATTGAGTTGGTTCTAGATATTTGGGTTAACAAGTTGAAAATCTGTCAGACTAGACTTTTATGTATTATTTGGTTCATATCTAGAACTACAGTTAGAGTTTTACTTCAATTCAAACTAGACATCTCAAGATTCTCATCAATATATGGTTGACCTAGTAATTCATATAAACGAGAGATAACGACTTATTTGAAGTCAGACCAAAAATTGTTGTATGAATTTTGTTATTTTTTTCTTATAATTTATAGACTTTTTATATAGCAAAGATTCATTTTCTACTAAGAAAGCTTAGGTGGCAACAATTGAAATTATTTTAGTAAGGTTTTTCATGTCAGCAACTTGTGTTTTCTTTTGTTTTATGGATTTTCTCATTGATAAAGTTTCTTTATCATTCAAGGACACTAGAGGTGATTTTAGGCTTATTTTTCCAAATGTATAGTTTTATGCTATCATGCATAATTTCCAATTCGACTGTTGTATTGGCTAGATTTTACCATAAGCTTCTAGAGGCTTTGTTTTATATACGGATAAAATTCAATAATGATCGGAAGGCATTGTGATAAGGTTTAGACGTTAGTATGTGGTAATTATATTAGTTTCCTTGTTAATATAGGATTATATTTTCTATTTTATCTAGAACTCTTTTTATTATTTTTCCAGTATTGTTTTGGATGTTTTACCTAGTATAAATAAGGCTATTTAACTTGTATCTGAGTTTTTTGAAAGAAAAAAAAATTAATAAGAGATGGATTGATTATTTAGAAATAAAACTTGTATGTGAGAGTTTGTTCTTACTATTGGTTCCCTATGGAACTTCTCTGACTTATCAAATAACTAAACAGGCTTTATGATGTCTTCTACATTTCTCATTAGCGTCTCTTTATAGGTGTTGGTTGGGGGGTCGATTATTTATAATCTTAATGTCTTGTTACAAATTATCGATGTGTCAAACTTAATCACAAGTCTAAACCTAGCTTTTTTAGGAATGATCAATTTGATTGTGGGTTTCTATATCTTTATATCTATAAGGTTTGCTTCAATTGATATTAAAGAAAGACTCTAAAATTAGGTTATATCCTTTTATCTTTTAGTTTTATTGTTATCTCAATCTAGAACCTATTTGTGATAAAAGTTTTTTTAAAAAAATTATTTATGATCTGGTTGTTTATAATTTATATATATATATATAAAAGAAAAAGAATATCAAAATCTCAAATCATTTTAATGTTTTCCAAAAATGAGTCAACATCCAAGCAAAGTGATGATTTGAAGTCGAAACATTTTGAGGAGAGGGGGAATGATACAAATCAGCAAGCATCACCAAAGGATCCATTAGATATATCAACTGGGCTTATTATAAGGCCTGAAACAATATGATCCAAGAGGAATTGATTGGGCTTATTCTGAATATTTGGGTTAACAAGTTGCAAATCTATCAGACTAGATTTATATGTATTATTTGGCTCATTTTGGGTATTTAAGTTAACAAGTTGCAAAACTATTGAACTAGACCTTTATATATTGTTTGGTTTATATATGAAGCTACAAGTAAAATTTTGTTATGATTTTGATTGGGCTGGAAACAAGACATCTTAATATTTACATCCATATATGATAGTCCTATTAATTTATTTAGAAAAGATAGAACAATGTGTTTGACGTCAAGCTAGAAGTTGTTGTACAAGTTTTACTATTTGTTCCCCTATGATTTGTAGACTTCTTATTTAGCAACAATTCTTTTTCTACAAGGAAAACATAGGTAGCAACAATTAGAATTGTTTTGGCAAGGGTTTCCGTGTCACCAACTTATGTTTCTTTTTGTTTTGTAGACCTTTTCCTTTGCAAGGTTTCCTTGTCATTTAAGAACATTAGAGGCAGTTTTGGGCTTATTTTTTCTAATGCATAGTTTTACGCTATTAAGCATAATTTTTAATTCAACCAGTATATTGAGTTGAAATTTTACCAGAAGATTTCACAGACCTTGTTTTATATAAGGTAAAGATTTCATAATGATAAGGGTTCAAGAAAGCCTTGTGATAAGATATAGAAGATATTATGTGGGACTTGTATTAATTTCCTAATTGATTTAGGAATCTTTTTCCTATTTTACTTAGAACTTTTTTATTATTTTTTCAGCATTTTTAGGACATTTTACCTTGTATAAACAAGGTTATTAGCTTGTATTTATTTTTAAAAATTCTTTTAATAAAAGATGCATTGATTATTCAGAAATAAAACTTATGTATGAGAGTTTGCTCTTACTTTTGGTTCCCAATGAAACTATTTTGACTTTTAAAAAAAGCAACCAAGCTTTGTTGTGTCTTCTATACTTTTTATTTGTATCTTTTTATAGGTGTTGGTTGAGGGTTCAATTACCTATAGTCTTGGTGCCTCTATAGAGGTTATCGATGTTTTAAACTTAATCACAAGCCTGAATTTAGTTTTCTTGGGAAGGGTTAATTTAACAGTGGGTTTCTAGGTCTTTATATCATTAGGGTTCACATCATTTGGTATCAGAGTAAAACTCTAAAATTAGGTTATATCTTTTTATCTTTTAGTTTTCTCATTATTTCATTATTGTCATCATCTAGAACCTAATTGCGGTAAAAGTTAAAAAAATATTATTTGTTATCTGATTGCTTACACAATATATATATATATATAAAGGAAGATCAAAATCTCAAAATCATGTTAATATATCTTCCTGAATCAAGTCAACATTCAAGCAGGGTGATGATTCAAGGTCGAATTTTTTTAAAGTGAGGTGGGGAATGATGTAAATCGACAAGCATCATTAAAGGATTCAATAGAGGTACTAATTGGGTCTATTATAAGGTTGAAAACTAAGAGGATTCAAGAGGAATTGATTGGGTTGATTATAGAAATTTGGATTAATGACACGATCAAAAGATTAATGTCTTATCCCAAGTGCATGAGTGTGAAAGTAATAAATAACTCGACTAGACCGAGGTCGAACCACAAGGAGGTCAATTATATAAAATTACAAATAATAAATGAAAAGGAGTTCAAGAGAATTTTTAAGATGAGATATTGATGTAAGGATTAAATAATGATAAAACAATTCTTAAGGTTAGATGATCCACTAATGGTATTTCAAATAAGTATAATATAAACTCCTTTTATTACTCAACTAGAAACCACACACAAAGGAGGTTCCAATCGGATTATAAATTATTAACATGATCTTATTAATTATCTTATTTGAGTAATGTCAATACTTGTAAATGTTGTCAGATATTCATGATGATAACTTATATCAACAACAAATTAAGTTCCTTTCATAGCACAGGTGTTTGTTATATCATACAGTAAACTATGAAAGGATCAACTATTGTTGTACCAAGGGTTGTACAACACAAATATAGATTAACTATTTAACAAGTAAGGTATTAAAAGTGAATAAGATAACAATTATAAACATGTTAATATCAAACATTAAAATCCATGTTGAGTTTATATTATAATTATTCTTACACCATTAGTGTAACCTTTTCACATTGACAAAATAAACTTAGCTAAACATAATAAAGAAGAGAAACATAAATAAACAATATAAGAACATAAATATG
>Ga0325414_1003901_pt1 | contig 15563 bp, 7 predicted proteins | sample PopdelMetagenome_8_FD_206183 | JGI IMG/M metagenome (GOLD analysis project Ga0325414, IMG submission 206183) | Populus deltoides microbial communities from Bellville, Georgia, United States - Leaf-PdKOR-R3 | ecosystem: Host-associated > Plants > Phyllosphere > Phylloplane/Leaf | place: USA...
AGATATGCTACCATATCAGATCGTGTGTTTATTCAATACACTATTTTTGATATATTTAGAAAATTTTGAAAATAATCTCTGTTTGTTTTTATTAAAAAAATATATTTTCTTTAATATTTTTCATCACGGGAATGAAGAAGTTCACATATATATATAATACTAATCGGGTTAATTTAGAAAAATAACTATATAGAAACTAAGTCATAAATCTAATAATTATAAAATTAACTTTAAATTTTCATCCAAAAAACCATAAATTTCAGTACATAAATATCACATATTATTTTATTATCACTAAATAATTGAATCGGTTGTCTTGATAAAAACCTCAAATCTCGTAATAAAAATCTTATTCAAAGTGCTTCAGAAAAAGTTCAAGAGTTGTATCTTTAAATTCAGCTTTTACACTTAAGCGAGCAACAACACCTTGTTTCTTACTTCTCCGTATAATGATATTACCACCAACTTATTGAGTTTCTCAAAACACATAAATGTAGTGAAATCAATAATTTAATTTTTTTTTGAAAGTCTTAAGATCCTATTAGACAATCTAAAATTGTTCAAGGTTTAAGCAAAAATTCCCTAAAAATCATATCTTTTTTTTTAAGGTTTGATTAACTCATCAAGGCTAGGTTATCATAAATCACAAATCTTTCAATCAAACAGTGTTTATGCCTTAGAGAATGCATTTTTGACTTGCTATAAATAATAGAGTTTGATTGCTATTTTAGAATTTTCTTGTCATTTCTAATGTTTCAAGTAAGTTATGCAGCGTGTCTAAGCTATAGTTACAATGTTTAAATCTCTTTTTCTAGTTTTATGCTTGTTTCTAGGTTTAGGTATTTTTTGGCATTTCTGAGTTTTTTCTTCTGAGCTTGAGTGTTCTTATCTTTAAAATTTGATTTCTCACAAACTAATTTTTTTTAGCTTGATTCATATATCTCGACCAAAGCTTTATTGGAATGTATTGTAATATAGAAAATATTGTACTTTCCTTGTATAAAGTTATCTTGCATTAACTACTATATGTTGGCTTAATCATATAAATATAAGAGATGGCTACTGCATTGCATAAGCCTTCTAATTGATCATAAACTTTGTTCTAACTTGGTATCAAAGCTTGAAACATCTAAAACAGATTCAAGGCTTCCTCCCTCTTTCCTTGACTGATGCCTCCATCTTCTGCAGTATTTTGGTGCAGTTTTTTATACTACACTCTTGCTTTCTCCGCTGTATCTTCTTCCCCTAGATAACATCTTCCTCAAGTGGCATAAGTAGCCATCTCTAGCAGCATATACACTCTTGCAAGAAAATAAAACAATCATATCAACAGACCTCTTACAAAAAAAAAACAAAAAAAAACAACTCTACCACAGAATATGCTACAGTTTCTTTCCAGTAGCAACTCTCGGATTTCTCTAGCGTCACTTATGGATCCTTCTACTGCTGTTATAGCCATAAACAATGACAGCTCTTCCTCTCCTACTTCTTCCCTGGTAGCACCTGTTCCTGCCGATATGCTTGACTTTACACACAATACAGCTATGACTGCTGCCATAATTTTTGCTGCAAAAACAACCATCATCCCTCTTTCTAACACATAGCACGTCATCAACATTAAGCTTACCAACACAAATTATATTTTTTGGCACATGCAAATGAAGCCATATCTTATTGGTCAAGGTGTCTCCTCCTTTGTCAATGGTTCGACAGTATGCCTTTCTCCGCAAATGATCTTTCTGCCATTACAACTGCCAACAGTTCTAGTTTTTCCCGAGCTTTTTTTACATGGAAACAATAGTAGGATCAACTCATCCTCAGTGCCCTCCTCTGTTCTATGTCCATAGACGTTCTCCACCTTGTGGTTGATTGTCCAACATATACTAGTGTATGGAGGACATTAGAACATGCCTTTGCATATCCATCAAATTATCGAATCATGCAATTACATGGTTGTCTTCAGCATCTTCGCTAATTTTTCTCTACCATTTTCTTGTTCATTAAATGCTTATTTTAGATCAATCCATCCTTGAAAGTTTGAATGTTTGGGTTGTGTTTTTGGTTGTCGGGTTTGATTTCAAGCCATTCTTGGTTTGTTTTTTTTATCTAATGCATCATTATGTTTCAATATGCCATGTTTCATCTCTTTGTGCTTTCAATTCGGTGTAATCTAGTTCTTAAATTAGATTTGGTTTTCTGGGTTCATCTATTGTTATTTGTGTTCTTAAATGGGATTCAAACAAAGATCTCCTTTAATCTTCTTTCTTTTGTTTTTTAGTATGGGTCCTTTTTTTTTTGGCTTTTCAGCTTAAACCAGGAAGCCCAGCTCATGTGTCTAGGTGGAGTCCATTAAATACCTAAGGCAGTGTTTGGTTGTGCAAAATTTTACTAAGGAAAAAAATGCATTTTTGATCCCTCGCGTGTTTTTCAAACACATCCTAACGAACTTTTGACGCTTTTCTTTGATAATTTTTTTCTTGTTTTGCCAAACAAACCCCAAATGATTTCTAAAAATTATGAAAAAATTCAGGGACCATTTTAAAATTATTTATGGGTCCCTCGCGTGTTTTTCAGCAATTTTATTTAATATTTGAAATTGTAAACTTACAATAAAAGATACTGACTAGGTATTAAATATACCTACTTTTTTTAAAAGTTTAGAAAAATAAAAAACAAAATCCAAAATTCCTTACTTAAAAATGCAAAAATATATTTTTCTTTGTGCGCATATGTCCAAATTCTAAAATTTCCCATGCATCTTTTATAAAAAAAATAAAAATGCATTTTTATCATAGTTTGAGAAAAACAAATACAAAAATCAATTAATGTATATCATATCAAGTTTGTAATTATCCATTAGGATTTGAACAAAATTTCAAAAACACCATAAAAAATTAATTTTTTAAATTAATATTTGGGGTATAAGTCTTACAATGTAATGTAGATTCCCAGTATTAAATTAAATTCATGAATTAACAAAAATAAAATGTTAGGAACTAATTGTAAACTTCAATATTTGGAGGTATAAAATTATACTTTAAAGTATATCTCCAAGTATTAAAAATACAAAATAAAAATAAATACACCATTAAAATTTAAGTTTTAGAATGGTTAGGTTTTAGTCTCATAAGGTAAAAATCTCCTTACTAAAGAGGGTCTGTCTTGAGCTCATAGAGATATGGACCTCCTTACTGAGGATTACCTTTCTTGAACCTTAATAATGCAATTTTCCGAAGGTAAGGTGCACTGAGAATGATGTGTCATCTTCATGCATAATTAGTCCCTTTACCTAGACTCTTGTAAACTAGTATATTTTATGGTGATCATAATACTAGGTGGTGAATCTTTAACCCTTCATATCATAATTTCATGATTAATTCAAATACATCCAAAACCACATCAATCCAGGATGAAGACTTGTCATTCGACATCGTACACATCACGACATATGGTAGACATATTTCATAACAAAAAAATATATACTTCATAAAACAATCAACACATTGCTAGTACAATCCTTAAAATAGTTATGCCATACGGACATTAATACTTTATATATATATATATATATATATATATATATATATATATATAGAGAGAGAGAGAGAGAGAGAGAGAGAGAGAGCAATTCAAAAATAAATAAAAGAAGCAAAAAGAAAAAAAAATCATTAACTCTTTAGGTGACATTTTGTATAATATTAAAATAAGAGTAATTTTTAATGGTATAAATTTGATTTTTTTAGGATGTTTGGTATGTCAATAAATTAAAGAATTAAATATTAGTTTAGAGAGAGAAAAAACTAAATTATCATTAATGATTTGTGAGAGAGAAATAAAAAAATATTTTATATGCATTTAAAAAAATGTAAAAAAATATAATAATACTTGGAGATGAAATTTTACCATACAACCAAATTTACCGTTTAAAAATCCTTAAATATTTAATTTACCCAAAAAATATACTAAATTGATTTAAATTTTATAAAGTTAAATTTCACATTTCATTAATTTTCTATTGATGAAGTTGTGAAAACTTAAGGATTGAATTGAGCTTTCAATGGTTGCGTCTTGGGCTGAAGTTTATAGGCTAGGATGTAAGCTTTATATATGGGCTTGGTTGTTTCTACAACAACATTTGTTTTTGAAATACGAAACTCTCTAATCCTTAAGTTAGTAAATGTATATGAAAAATATAATATAATTGAAAGAAAAATATAGTGAAGATCGTAGAAAGTGTGTGATTATAGAATGAGCTTGAATGGCCTAAACTCGTCTAGCTTGGCTTGAATGTTTTACCTGGTGATCAGAGGTATTTATATACCTTGATTAGGTTAGCTTACCTCGTGGAGTGTGAAAAATGGTGTTGTAGATACGTCATAGTATATAAAAAATAATAGAGAGTGACCTTGTGGTTAGAGGAGAAAAATGAATATCATCAATGGAGAGGTTGATTCTAGTAATTGATTTGGAGTGCTCGTTGTGTTATTAGTGAATAGGTTGGTGCTTATGCTTTGCATAAATAATTTATATATGCAAGGTGTGCATGCGATAATAGGTGGTGCATGACTTCTTAGAACTCAAAAAAATACATTGAGGTATGTATTGGGGTAAGTACTGGATAGCCTGAGGTAAGGTGGAGTGGATAAGGGAGAGGCCATTTGAGTTAGACCTAAACGGGTAGGATTTTAGTCGTTTAAGCATTGCCCAAATAGATAGAAATTTACTTTTAAGACAAATTATGCACTATTATATCCTCCTCTAAGTTTTTTAAATAATCATGTTTGAAAGACTTGAAAAGCATAAGTAGGGGAAATAAAATACTTACTATTTTATACAGGTGATATTATCTTTTTATGGCTTTTGTTAATGTGTTTGCAAAAGAGATGATTATTTTCGTACAAAAAAGATGAAGGTTTGATGAGTTTGTTTGCTCCTCTCATAATAGAGAACATTATTATTTAGAAAATAGTGTTAAGCATTGCGTAAGGAGATGTTGTATGTATGAAAATTTTTATTAGAGATATAGAGATTTTAATGGAGAAATGAGATCTCGTCATTAAGATTTTATTGGAAGGATGGAGATTAGTTTAGGGACATAAATAATTTGTCTAAAGACTTAGAGATTTCAGTGGATATATGAAGATCTTATTATAGAGATTTTATTTGAGACATGGAGATCTGTTTAGAGATATGAAGAATTCCTTTGAAGACATGGAGAAAGACTATTATTTTGATTGGAAACTTTAAAAGATTGTCTCATGTAATTAGAGATTCATTGTTTGAAAATTATTTGATCTTGGGTAATGCATTGTGCGAATCTTTTCCTATTTCTTCAAGTTGCATTTCCTTCATTATAAACTGTTAGAGGTAACATTTGATTATCAATCTTTCTATATCCCTTTTAGGGCATGACATACCTTAGTATTATGATTGTGATCGTAGTGAATATGACAGAACTTATAACGGTTCTTTATAATCATGTCATTCTTCATAAAAGATGGGTATCACATAAATTGCACATGATGATCAAATATGTGGTCATGAGCTTAGAGAATGTCAGGTGTTTACAAATAGATCCTTTGATCTCTTGGATGCCCTAGTAGGATATTATTGGTGTTAGGAAAATTTTACTTTATATGGATATAAACAAGAGTATTTTTGTATGGTTACACTTATTTTCTATAATTGAAAGTTGTTTTCCATCACCTATTTCATATTAAGGAGAGTTCAGTCATTGAGAGTATATAGTTATTTCATAAATAGTAGTTGTAAACTCCATTAATAAAGGTTTTAATGGTAATGAGTTTAAGTAGATTCTTTATATGAAGCATTTACTTTATTAAACATCTGGAGATATGTTTTGGTGTTTTTATCTTCTTATTGTGTGGTGGTGAAGAGCCTAATACTATTTTTAGTTAGAATGTTAGTGCTAAAGTGAGAGATAAGCATTTACTTTTCTATAATTGAAAGCTTAAAGCAAGGATAAAGGCAAAGATAAAATGCATCCTGCTGGATGCACTTTAAACGTTTAGTTCAATCGCTGCTCACTTATACATATAGCTCGCCCTTATTAGGACACTTCACTCGCTCAACACTCGTTCAAAACATCTACTCCTTCTTCACGGAAAGAAAAGGGACTTAAAATCTTGCTTAGAGATCGAAACTATAGTCAGAGTAGGTCATCCATCATCTTCGTCGAGGCCTCGTTTTACCTTCCAATTACGATCCATCAAATTAAAACCTCTATTAGATTCAAAAACTAAGGATGAGATTACCATTGTATCGGCTTGGATGTCCCAAATGTTCTCGAGTCGCGTCATATTTTCCTTAATCTAATTAATTAGCACCAGATGTAAAAAAACGAATAAACTATCTTTTGTTAAAAGTTTCACAAATAGCATCACTAATAAAGTCTTTAACTTCAAGATTGGATAAGGCTTTTCATGGCTATATTTTGAGCTAAAGTGTGTGGGCTTTATCTCTAGGTTAGTTGTTCATGCAAAAATAAGTCTCATATCAGAAAAAAAAAAAAATAGATCTTCTAATTCTTAAGTTAGTAAATGTAGGAGGATAAAATAATGTACATGAAAGAAAAATAAAATGAAAATTGTAAAGAGTGTGTGATTGTGAATTAACCAACATGAAGCTTTTGAATAAGCTTAAATGGCATGAACTTACATAACCTAGCTTGAATGTTTTACTTATTAAATAGAGGTATTTATAGATCTTGGTCATGTTAACTTACCTCATAAAGTGTGAAGAGTGGTGTTACAAATATCTTATGATGTGTAAAGGATAAAAAGCAATTTGGTGGTGGGTGGAGAAAATGAATATCTTTAATGAAGACGTTGGTGTTTGTCATTGATTGGTGGTGCTCGTTGTGATATTGGTGAAGAGTTTGATGTTTCTGCTCTATATAGGGAGTTTATGTGCGTGCATTAATGAGTGGTACATAACTTATTTCAACTAAAAAAAATACATTGAGATGTGTGTTAAACATCAACTACAACCAAACACGAGATAAAGTAGAGTGAGTGTCTACTATCAACCAAACAAGATACAGAGACAATTACTCTATTTAATATACCATTACCAAACACTTCTTCATCTCTTACTTTGTCTTATCTTATTGTCCTTAGTAATTCCATCTTTTTTATTTATCTTAGGATAGTAATTACATGCTACATAATCATAATAAAAAACATATATAAACCTTTGTTCAAGTGTGCCTAGATGTCATAATTAGGTTAAGCATAAATATTATTTCTTTATTTTTGTTATAAGGAATATAATTAGAAACAAATAACTTATTTTTATATAAACTCAATAAGGCAACAACACGTGTTTATTTGATCACCATGAATCATGTCCTATAATTTATGAATTTCAAAATTTTGATTTAATTTCTCTTGTTTTAAATTACTTTAATCCTTTTTTGTGTGTGTGTGTGTGTCTGTGTCTGTGTGTGTAAAACACATTTCTTATAGGTCATCCATCCTTGAACTTCTTTCATGCTAGCATTTGTTTACTTTCCTAGAAACTTGTTTTACCACTCAAGTGTATATATTTTATTTCTTTAAATTAAAAATTGACTATTAATTATTATTTTTCTCTATTTATATTTATATTTAGTGGAATAATTACTTAATTAACAAAACTCAGTTGGCCTTAGAAAAATATTGTAACTCTAGACTCATTGGTATTATTCACTGGAATAGTGTAATAACAATGTTGCCCCTCCACCTAAAAAACCTAACACTCACTTCTAAGGGTATTAACTCACTTCTAAGGGTATTGAAGTCTTTTTACATGGTTTATTTTTTATTTTTAAATTGATCAAGGACAAATATATCTTTTTCCATATTAATTACATAGTGAAACGACCAAAATACCTTTAGAAACAAGAAATTCACACATAGTATGAAGGGGTATTCTTGTGTTTTCAAAATGGTTTTTTATTATTATAATGTTAGCTGAGGAAAAGTTTGGTATTTGATCAAATATCAAAATAATAATAATAATAAACAATTAAAATGCATAGTGAAACAACCAAAATATCCTTAGAATAAAATTAAATTAAACCTGAGGTCAAGGGATTTTTTTATCTTTTTATAATGGTTTTTTTGTAATTATAAATTCAGCTCAGAGATGATTTTATATTTGGATTAAAAAAATTAGGTGTGCATGTACGGTACATGGAAGCGCACTTTGGGCAACACATGTGACACCTCCCGATGTATAGAAATATATTTTTTCCATGTCGTCTTTCTATTAGTGAGATACATATCTACAATGGTGGTCTGGTTTGTCGTCAATAGATCTTTTTTCCTTCTTTCCTCTCTACTCCTTAGAAAATTATAACTTTACTATCTTTGTTGTTGGTATTTACACTTCAGTCCTTATTCTTATGATTTCTAATTTTTGTTCTTGCCTCTTTTATAAAATTTATATTTATTTTCAATTTCATCATTCAATCTCAATTTACCAAATATTATTTTCCAATTTGATCCTTATTATTTTGATTTCTAATTTTTTTCTTTAGCTTTTTCGTAAAACTTTTATTGGTTTTAACTTTCATCCTTAATTCAAATTGATGGCATTATGTTTTTCAATTTTGGTCCTATTGTTTTGATTTCTAAATTGTTTTTGGCCTTTTTGTAAAGGTTGTTATTATTTTCAATTTCATCATTCAATCAAAACATTGTTTCCTTATTCTTTTGATTTTTTTGGTCCTTTTACTAAATTGATTTTCTTTTTCAATTGTACCTTTCAATCAAAGAAAAAAATTATTTTAATTATCATTATTTTAATTGCTATTTTTTTGAATCTTTTTATATAATTGAAATTATTTTTTAAAATTTCATCCTTGAACGATTCATTGAGAATTAAATGTTATGGTTTTTTTAGATTAGATGCTTCACGTTTGATGACCTATAGCACAATTTTGAAAAATTAATGCAGGTTCGATGGGATATCTCGGGTTGACTCGACCCTTATTATTGGGGTTACAGGTTTACCATGCTAACTTGGTTGATCAAGACCCTTTTTCACTCGACCCTGATTACTGGGGTTACAGGTTTGTCATGCTAACTTGGTTGACCAAGACCTTTTTTTATGTTATTTTTTACCCTATTTTGTTTTTTTTGTATTTAATGGGTTACCATGCACTATTTTTTTCTAATCCAATTGAATTAAAGTCAACTTATTTTTATTTTTAAAAAAAAAAACACACTTGCGGTAGCTGAATATCATGTTTTACACAAAAAATAGTTTGGCCCCGCAGTGAAATGCATGTATTGAAACTAGTTATGTTCTAAAACTTTGTTCATGTGATACTTTTAATCCTAGTTACTTGATTTTATCATCAACTAAAAAAATATCAAAAACACTTTAAATTATTAATTGATGACATTCATCATGCACAAATTCTTGCCAAAGTCATATTAATTATTTTTTAGGAAGGTGTTGTTCCTACTCCATTAATTATTCATCCTAAAACATTGTTTACACACTTACCGTTGACTCATTGCTTTTTTTATTAATTTATTTTGGTTATCAAAATTTTATTTTGAACAATTTAATCATAATTCAAAGTCAATTACTTTTGATTTATTAAGTAAGGATGGAATTGGAAAAAGAGGTACCAAAATGAAACATACACCAAAAATTATTGATGTTCTAGATTTTTGGTGAAAAATACACTTAGATCCTCTATCCTTAAAAATAATAAAATTTAAATCCCTTGAAATTTTAAAAAACCAATTTTTGTATAAAAGTTTGTTTTTGTTTTAGGTGTTTTTTCACCTTAGAATTGTCTAAAACAATAAGAGTTAAGCTTGGGAAGGTTTTTTGTTTTTGGGTTGATTTTGAATTTTGTGTGGTTTTTTATTTTTATTTTTTAAGGCTATTTATAGATTTGTCAAGGTGTTTATGCTTTTTTTTTTCTAGGTGTTTGGGGTTAAAAATAGATTGATAATGAATTTTTAGGTAGAAGAATATAAGCCCTGTTTTTTCGAACATCATAGTGGCTAGAATATGAGAAAACCAGAAAATGTGTTGTGTGTAAATTGTTTTTCAAAAAAAAAATAAGGAAAATCCGCTCTAATTTCATTTCTAAATGGGCCAACTTAAACCAAGCAGTGTCTGACCACTTTTTGTTTTGTTGTAATTTTTTTTTTTAATAAAACATCATGCTTTTTCTAAATGTGTTTTTTTAAAATTTATATTTAAATTAATATCTCTTCTCTCTTATTTCTTATTTTTAGTATTTAACCTTTTTTAAATAATGTTTTATTTTGTTTTATATGTATTTATGTTTTAAATAGATTATTCTAATTTAGCTATAAATTTTTTTATGTTTTAAATAATTGAAATTTATTTAAAACATATTTATTAATTATTGTATTTCTATTAAGCGCATCCTTACAAGATTTTTTTTTCTTTGATTTTATTCAATCAATTGAACACAATAAAAAATAGTGTATATTTTTGTTATCATTGAACACAATCGGGTAAATGACGCGTGTTGCAAGATCAAATATCTTGATCTATGTCCGTCTCTTGGCTTTTTTAGATATGCATTTAGTTATAATTAATAAAAAAAATTTCATTTATTGACACAGATGGTTGTTGATTTATTTAATTAGATGCATACATAAGTTTTTTGTTTTACACATATTTTTTTTTGTGAAAAGACGTGTTAAAAAACTTGTATGTTCAATTTTTTTATTGGAAAAAAATTTGATTCACGGCAAAGCACATGTCAAATATCTAGTTAATCCTAAACCACATCAATTATAAGTTTTATTAATTTGCTACATAATCTTTTATCAATTACAATTACCAAAAAAAAATAATAATAAAGGGTATGGCATTTCCACTCTAGCATAAGAGAGAAAACACTATGGATTGTAATAGAGTTCCATAGTGTTTTTAATTATTATTATTTTTTACCTTTGGCTTTTTTTTGTTTTGTTCCCTTGATTTTTATTTTTTTGATTTGTTTCTTAAATGTTGCATTTATTTAGCATTAGGTTTGGTGGTTTGTTTTTTATACCTAGGCTAGAGGATCTTCTTATGTCAAGGAATAGAAATGTTACTTAGTTAATGGTTGGTCTGACGAGACTAAATGAGGTTTTATTGATTTAAAATAATTAAAGCTATTTGGACCGAATTTTAACAATTGACAATTGTTCAACCCTTTTTTCTTGCTAGAATCAGGGACTAAAATGCATAAGTAGGGATAATTCAACCTCTCTTTTTTGGTCAATTTTTTTTTAATTTGATCCTTTCACATTAAATTTATTTGGCATTGTACTAAAAGCTTTTTTTTTTTTGTTATCTAGATATAAAGATCTCACAATGTCGAGAGAGAATTTTATTGCATGGTTAATGCTTGGATTTGTGAAATTAAATGAATTGTACTTATTTAAAATAATTAAAGCTATAAAGACCAAATTTAAAACTAAAACAAGAGTAGGGATGAAATTGGATGGGCAGTTGGGTCAAGACTAGCGCTCGCATTGCACATACAGAGAGTGAAGAGAGTCGTCACACTATGGAGGCATATGCTGCCTCCTTCAACCAGAAAAAATTATGGTATGTCGTGTCTTCTTAATCGTCACGACAAGATCCATATTATGGGGTTGTGTGTGTAAGATGATGAGTGGTGGTGTGTTGTCAGAGGCCCATTCTTTGTCCCTTTATCTTTTATATCTTTGCTTTAGGTTTTGTGCCTTACTTGGTTAATTTTGTTTTTATATCAATTTTGGTTCTCGTTCTTTTAATTGTTATTTTTTTGTTTTTTATTTTTATTTTTTTCAATTTGATCCTTCAATATGAGATCTGTTGGAAATTAGGCCTCTACGTTTTTTTTTCGTCTTTTTTATATCAGGTAATGGTTTGGATGGTTAGCTTATGTCATTTTTTTTATTTTTCTTCAATGTTAGCCTTTAACATTTAGTTGGTTAGGATTTGGGCTTCGTGATTTTTTTTATTTACTTTATATTAAGTTATCCCGATCTCATAACTCGAGTCACAAGGTTGCAAGGTTAACTCGATTAATTAGGGTTGTGGGTTTTTTTTTATACTATTTTTTTATTGATTTTGTCCTTTTATAATAGGTTGGTTGAGAGTTAAGCTTCGTAATTGTTTTTAATTTGCTTTCTATTAGGTAATCTCATACTTGGATCGCGATTTTAGTTGGTTGGATATTGTGTTTAGTGATTCTTTTTATCTGTTTTCTATTAAGTTATCATAGTCTCATGACCCGAGCCACATATTTGTTGGGTTAACCCAAGTTGACTTATGTTTTTTTCTTTTTTATTTTGTCATTCAACAATGGATTGGTTGAGAATTGAGTTTTGTGATTTTTTTTTCTAGATTTCTTTATATGGAGTAATCTCATCATCATGACTCGAGTTATGGGTTTAGTTGGTTGGAAATTAGGTTTCGTGATTTTTTCTAATTTTATTTTTATTAAATTATTCTAGTTTCATGATCCGGGTTGCAAGTTTATTGGGTTGACTAGGATTTTTGTTTTTATTATTTAATTTTTATTTTTCAGATTTATCTTTCATTAGTAGGTTGGTTGAGAACTAAATTTTATAATTGTTTTCAATTTTTTTTCTATGAGGTAATGTCATCTCATGGTTTAAATTGTAGATTTAGTGGGTTGACTAGAACCTTTTTTTTTTGTCATTTTCTTTTAAAAATTGAATATATATTTTTATTTTATTTTTGTCCTTCAACATTTGACTTATTAGAAATTGAATTTATAATTTATTTCAATTTATTTTCTTTAGAGTTATTACAGTCTTGTGACTCGGATCACGAATTTTATCAGTTCATCAAGGTTGGTTAATTCGATAGATCATCATCTCAATATTTACAAAACAAATTGTATTGTTTGATATGACCCCATCTTCATATTTAAAAAGTATGTCGTTTAATACACATCAAATTTTGAATTTATTTTGATTTTTTATGTTAAAACACATCTTAACAACGCTACAAAGTATTTAATTTTGACATAATCAAATTAATTTGAAATATTATCTATTATTTATTCAAGTAAAGATCAGATATACTATATATATAAAAACAAAAGGCAGAATTTGAATCTATTAAAGAAATATATTTTACTTTTAATAGATTTACTAATGATATTTAATATCATCATTTATAAGAATATAATTAGAATTATTTTTGTCTATTAAGTAATAAAAGAGCGCGATTAAAAAATATAGAGCGAGAATAACACCATCCATCTTTTATTTTTGAAGTTAAATAGTGATTGAGTTTGTTTTTTAATACTTTAATTTCTAATTTTGATATTAAGTTAATATATACAAAAATATTTCAGAAACATAAATACTTTTTGTAACTAATTTTCTATGCATTTAAATTACTTGATTATAAGAATTTTCAATAACCCACAACTATGTATTTAAACAACTTTATTGATAATTACTATACATATTGTTTTACCATAAAAACATTTGCACTCCAAAATTAAAAAGATTCAATTTCATGAAAAGAAAATATTTAATTTTTGTATATGAAAATAAAACATGTATGGCAACTTAATATGTAAATTCAAATCCATCGATAACTAGGAAAGAGACTGAAACAGTAACCTAATTTCTAATAAATTGATTAATATGGCTATTTCACATTAAAAAAAAAACACTACTTAAAACACCCCTAGCCTATATAGTATCTCATTGGCACTTATTTTGTTTATCAAAATTCTTAAAATATTTAATAGGTCAAAAAAGTCAATAATTAAAAGCTAAAAAATATTAAAGTTACATTATATTTTACAATGATTGGATCCTTGATTCTTGTCTCATATTATCTTTAACTCTATTGTTTTACAATTATTTATGAATATTAAAAAAGACTCATTTAAATAAAAATAATTCAAAAACTTTTATATTCATTACTATATTTTTAGTTTACATTGATCTCACATGTAATTAAAATGTGAAATATTGATATTACATCAAGATTTAACAAATTATTAGATTGGACCTTGGTTTCTTTTATATATATATATATATATATATATATATATATATATATATATATATATATATATATATATATAAAATAAAAAAAAAAATCTCATTCAGACAAAAGTGATTCACAAATATTATAATATAATAGCACTGTAGTAGAAGCAGACATTTTAATTTTATAATATTAAAAGTTTAACTAATCATCATGCATTGAAAGGACTTTATTTATAATTAATAAATTTATTATTTATTTAAAAAAAAACTATATGCCAAAATTAAAAAGACATGGATAGCAATGCAGTTGGATTTTGTTTTTTGGAAATTTTCAATATGGAGAGCTAAGCTAATTCAGGATTTGCTGCATCTTGTCTCTGGGCTATGCTAATGCTTTTTTTTTTTGAATATGTAAAAGAAATATAGGGTGTTGCTAATTAAGTTTTTGTAAAAAAAAATTATATTATGCATAAGTTGACTCAATTAGACTTAATTAGTTTGATGAACACAATTCAAATGACTTGTATAAATATAATTTGACACATAAAAATTCAAGACAATATCTTAAAAAAAAAAAGTTGAATTGGCAATATACTAGATTGATATGGATCAATCTTAGTTAATTTGTCAAATTTACGATTTGGATCATGAAACTATGATAACCCTATTTAAAGCAAATAAAAAAAATTATAAAACTCAATTCTCAATCAATCAAGTGTTGAAAAATAAGATTAAAAAAATAAAAAAAAAATCAACATGAGTTAAACTACCAAATTCGTGACCCGAGTTATGAGACCACTATAACCTCATAGAAAATAAATAGAAAAAATAACCTGAGACAACTTGAGTTAATGTGTCAAACCTATGACCAAGATCATGAGGTTATGAGACCGTGATAACTTCATAAAAAGCAAATCAAAACAAATTATAAAACTTAATTTTCAATAAACCATTGTTGAAGGATAAAGTTGAAAAAAAAATAATTTAAAAATATGACACAATAAAATAACCTGAGTCAATTCGTGTTAACTCGCAAAATAAATACTCGAGTTATAAGACTGATATAATCTCATTTAAATCAAACTTAAATAAATCATGAATCTTAATTTATACTCAATCTAAATATGAAGAATGAAATAAAAAAAATCTCAATATTAAAAATCTTATTTTTTTTCACTAGTTTTTTCTTTTGATTTTTTTAAAATCTATATTTTTTTATTTGTTTTTTATGAAATTATTCTAATCTCATCAATATCATGGGTTTGACAAGTTCACCGGGTTGATTAGGGTAATTTTTTTATCTTTTTTTCATTAAGTTTTTTTTTAATTTCATCTTTTAATTTTGGTTTGATTAAGAATCGTTGAATAATTTTTAGACTCATTGGTGAACCAGATCATATAAAATTATTAAAATAATAATATATAAATATAATAAAATATAAGACTTTTTACTATTAAAGTGCATATAAACAAACAAATAGAACCATATTACTAATTTTACTAGCATCTCCAAAAGTACATAGAAAAACCCACGCTATAACTTTTAAA
>Ga0325414_1003902_pt1 | contig 15557 bp, 9 predicted proteins | sample PopdelMetagenome_8_FD_206183 | JGI IMG/M metagenome (GOLD analysis project Ga0325414, IMG submission 206183) | Populus deltoides microbial communities from Bellville, Georgia, United States - Leaf-PdKOR-R3 | ecosystem: Host-associated > Plants > Phyllosphere > Phylloplane/Leaf | place: USA...
TTGTACGTCAAAACCGCGCCTTTTTTTTTTTTTTTTTTTTTTTTTTTTTTTGTCTTAGGGTTTGAATAATGAACGATCAGCCATCACCGTCAATCATGAATCAGCAGCCACCGCAATTGATGGGTCAGCCACCGCCGATTCATCTTCAATTACAGATGTTGAGTCACAGTCAAGCCATGAATCAACCACAGCCGTTGATGAAGATGATGATGAACCAGAGACCTTTTAAGAAGTTTCAAAATCCGTCGAAGTTTAGTAATAATTTTGTTCCTTCAAAGCCTAGAAGCAGCAACAACAGCAGCAGCAACTGGAAGGGTAAAAATGCCAACAACAACAAAAGAATGGAAAATTCCAATAATAACCCTGCTTTATCTTGTGGTGTTAGTGGCGGCGGTGGCGGAGGGTATAAGCCACCGAGTTTGAATGAATTGCAAACACAAAACAGAATGAAAGCGCGGAAATATTATCATCCAAAGAAGAAATTTAATAATCGGTTCGCGCCTTATGCGCCGAGGAATACGACGTCGTTTATTATCCGGGCGAAAAAATCTGGTGGGATTGCTTCGTTGGTTTCTCCGTGTCCGGTGACTCCGGCAATGTTGCCGACTCCGATGTTTTCGCCTTCGAGGGAGGTGTTAGGTGATATGGCGAAAGAGGAGTGGGGTGTTGATGGGTATGGATCGATGAAGGGGTTGATTAGGTTGAGATCCCCTGGAAATGAAGCGAGTGAGGATGATGAGGATGATGAGGAGAGTGATGTGGAAGAGCACGTGGAAGTGGAAAGGAGATTGGATCATGATTTGAGTAGGTTTGAGATGATTTATCCGAGTGGTGGTGGTGTTGGAGGGGAGTATAGTTATAATAATAATAATAATAATGTTTTGGAGAATAGGGTTGATGATCAGGACACGCATATAGCGCAATTGGAAGAGGAGAATTTGACTTTGAAAGAGAGGTTGTTTTTGATGGAGAGTGAGTTAGGGGATTTGAGGATGAGGTTGCAGTTTTTGGAGAGGCATCAGCAGCATGGTCAGAGTAGCAGTAGTGCTATGGTTTTGGAAGATGTTAATGAGGAGGTTGTGGAGAATGTTTCTGAGAATGAGAGTGATGGAGGATCTGATATTGGTGTGAATACTGTAGCTAACGACGGTAACGAGGAGGTGATGGAGTGGGTGGAAATGGAGAGAGTAGGGAGTAATGTTAGTAATGTTGATAAGGAGGAAGGGGAGTGATGATGTTTGTATGGAAGAAAATGCACTGATGATCAAGTTATCATGAAGCATGAGGTTAAGGATGAGAAGGCAGGTAGTGGATTTGTTAATGATGTAGAAAAAGGAGACGATTTTGTAGCTACTGATGCAGAAACAGTGAAGGTTGATGAAGCAAATGATGAAGAGGGAAAGCTAACTTTTACCAGACCTTCTGGTTTCAAAGGCGGAGGAGCCTGTCTAAAGGTGATACTGCTGACAACAGGGTTGTGCAAGACAAAATGGTTTCAAAGGAGGACACTTCTAATGATAATCAAGTGTCCTTAGAGATGAGCATTGGCGGTGGTGACTAATCTTTTGTCCCGCGTTAATGTGAGTCTCTTCTCTGAATAGATGGAATATCATGTTCATGTCTTTGCACAAAGGATAAATGTGATCTTTGTAGATTTAGTTTAATTTTTTTGTTCTCTTTTATGTTTTGTTGGTCTGAAAGGAGGAAATAAGGGAGGATTTGTTTTGATTCCCCAATTTTCCCTTGTTCAGATTACAAAACCTAGGAAGTAGGTTGTATCTTGTTATCATTTTTAGGCTACCGCCGGTGGTATTTGGGTGGAAGGGTTCAGGTAATGGGGGGCTAGTGTGAATGTTAGTTCTGTTAAAAGCATAAATCTGTATGTTGCATTTTATGGCTTTTGAGCTGGATGTAACCTGGAACGTGTGGCGTAAATCTCTAACCATGATGTACTGGCTTTTCATTTGTCTAATTCCATAAACATTTCTACCGCGTTTGCTTTTTTTTTTCCTTTCCATGGAATGCCTTTCTGAATGTTTTATCCAAATTATCCTTACTATATTTGTGATTACTTTTCTAGTATTATTTCAATTCTTGATTGCAGGGAAGGGAGGCCTGCTGTTCTGATCTGTGCACATGTACCTTTATAATTGTACCATTTTGTTCATGTTTTTGTACTTAATTACTAAATGGCCTTTTTTTTTATTATTGTTTCTTTGGTTTCTCAGGAGATCTGAAACTTTTGAGCCTGAAGAACTTCTCCCTCTGAAATCCCAGGTTGTTATGACATGTAGCCATAAAAAGTTACACATGATTGAGTGATAGTGGATGGTAGGTTTATTACTTTCTGATTCCAGATATGATTAGAAGTAGAAAACCAGATGTTGGAGATTCTAATAAAACTTTCCCATCTGAGACTCTGATTACAGTTTCCAATTTGAGAATGCTGGGAGATTTGGTTGGGTTTTGCTCTTCGAACTTTGCTTATTAGTGCTAAACTTGTGTACTTTGATGCCAATAACTGTTATTGCTTATTGTTGTTTGTAGTCAAAGAGGGTGGAGTTACATTCAGTGGCTAAAATTGGAAATAAATGGCCTCAACAATTTCTCTGCCTCTTGGTATATCCGTTGCTGGATTGTTCAGAGAGAGCTAAAGTGCAATATCTTACATGAAAACATTTAGTGTCTCCTCATATGAGGTTAATGCAGCTTGACTTGTAATTGCAGACAGATAGTGACTTAAAATTTTTTTTGAGAACTCGCATACTTTGGATAGTTCAATTGATCATAAAAATCGGTGTCCAATGTTTGAGCAATTGTAGCTCCTGAGATTCACATGTTACCCGGAAAATGTGATGCTTATGTTTCCCAGAGACGTAGCCTTAAGATTTTTTTTTTTGTTGCCTATTATAGGGGTGTGTTTTAAGCAGCAGGCTATGTTGCTTCCACAGGAGTGATTGTCCTGGTGGATGATGCAGAAATTTGGAGACTTTATGATGAGTCTGCTACACTAATGAGCCTGCAATAAGTCTTGACTAGCAATATTAGTTCTTATAATCGTTGTGGCATTCAATTGGTTTTTGTTCCATCACTTGATTTTAAAATCTTTCCTTCTGTGTCAGGTACTGAGGATCCCTTTTATGCCAGGTTTATAAAGAGCTCGACACTTTTGGTCTCTCACCGTCTGCCTTGAGCTGTGTTCCTGCATTCCTTTACCCGACATGAAGATGGCAGCAACTGTTTTTATGCCGTATCAGGTTCATTGTTAATACAATGTTATTTGTCGAATCTTGACAGAATTCATGTTCATGTTATGCTAGCTTATGTTTCTATAATCTAGTCATGAATCGAGTGATAGGTAATTAACATTTACAGTTTTTGTGGGGGCATGATTCATGGTGTAGAACCGTAGGTTTCTTGCTTAATCTTTGAAATCAAGGAAAGGCCAAATCCTTGTTTCCTGTGTGCTTGAACCTTGAAAACCCAGCTTCCAAGATGCGTGGCTAATCCACGAAGCAACCTCTCATGATTTGTTTTTTTTTCCTTGGATACAAGGGGTCCTATAGTAGAGTATACTTTTAATTATGTCCATAAGAATATTTCAAACATCACAGCTGCATGAGAAGACTAAGATTTTTCCTTTAAATTTTGTCTAAAGAGCAAATGCACTCTTCGTGTGGTTACAGAGGTGGCCTTACTTCAATTGATGGCTATTCCCTTTCTGTGTAGACCGCGTTACCTTGGTTTGGTTGGCAAACAAAGTCATGATCTTTGGGCCTGAAATAATGTAAAAAAGACTAGGTTGCTTAATATTACTTGACAAGGAAAAAGCTCACGAGAAAAAGGGATGCTAAATACACTTTATATTTTTTTGCCCCCAAGATATCTTGTTGGGTTAGGTTTTTAAAAAAGTTGATCTAAAATTGACTCGTAAATTGTGATTCTATCAAAATTTAATTTGATTTTTTTTTATAAAAAAACATTGTCTAAGTTAAGGGTGTTGGATTTAATAATCCTGGTTGAATTGATCAAAGAAAGTCTTGGACTAAAATATCATACTAAATTCTATATATCATTTAAATCGATATGAATTTAAATTGCATTAAATTACCTTCCAAGAGCATGCTGTGGTCAAGTAATTATTATAGATCATGTTCCCCCGCTAAATGCTCACTATATCTTATCTCAATCTCTATATTTTTACTTGGAGTGATGCTGGTGATGGTGACCGTGCCTTCCACGCTTGTGAAACATACAAGGGATAAGGTAACGTGTCACGCATGCAATTGTTTTACGTAACGGATCAGGAGGGTTTAATCCAAGTTGATCTCTTCGTGTTGTCAAACAGGTTCTAAAGCTCGAAGGGGTGAAGGCAATGTGTCACGCATGCAATTCTTTTAACGGTTTCAATTTCTGCCATTAGCTCGCACGGAGGAGCGTCTTTGCCCTCCTTTTCTATTTGTTTTTTCCCTTGTTAAATCCAACTTACGTTAGGTTGACTCCAATGATTCCGGATTTAAAATTAGGTTGATTTAAATTCTTAATTAAATTGAATAAGATATTAACTTGGATTTGATTATGTATTGATAAACAGACCCTTTCACATGCCTGCGATTTATTCCTCCCTTTCGCACCATGTTTATATCCGATAGCTCTTCCCCCGGAGGAGACCTGACATCATGGTGGCTGCTGCATGCTGCAATTACTTGTTAGCCGGTGGCCTTTCTTTTTTATAATATATATAGAACTATCGGATAAAACATTTTATTTATCTATTTAGATTATTTTTTTTATATGATATCATAATTTTAATAATCATTCAATTACAAATTCTAATCTTATCATTTTTATTTTATTTTTTAATTAAAATTAGTTAATAATATAAATTATATAGTGACAACTCCCTAGTTTAACTTTTCTACAGGTTGTGATAGTTTTTAAATTATATATTCAAATCTTTTTTTTAAAAAAAATTCAATCACAAAATTAACATGGAAGCTTGCGTGAGGAAGGTTTTAGGGCCCAAATATTGCCTATTCTAGATGAGTTCCCATGGTTTTAAAGCAAACCAAAAGGCTAGGCTTGAATATGGGTTTGATTGGCCAACTTTCATGGGCTATTACCTCAACGCACAGATGCGGACCATCGACGTAGAGTCACTGTCTCCCAAAATTATTGTCGTTTTGTTTTTGTTTGGGGTTGTAGGTTTTATTAATGTTTTCCGTTTTTGTTCTCAAAAGTCTTAAAATAAAAGATTATTTTTTGAGAATTTTAAGTGTTTAAAAAACTTCTGATAATAGTTGGTTTTATTTTTTTCATTAAAAAAAATCAATAACAAACCATTTTTACGTTTTTGTTTCCAAAAATAAAAATAATACCTAACAACTCCTTGAAAATATATAATACTTGTTGTTCAACGTGAAAATATTCTTATCATTATGCTTTTTTTTAAAATTTTTTTTTTTATATCCGTTTATCTCTTCAAAACGGATTCATCAAGTATTAATATTTACTCCTGAATTTCATAAAAATCTATCAGATTTTATCTCCATTTAGCTGACAAGCAGGTACACTATTATTAGTTCAATTTTCTACACAAGGAAAAAAAGAGGGAAGGGAAAATAAAAGGAAAACCAACGTTCTGTATGCTATATATATATATGTAATACAAATTGAATAAGAACACTCACAATTTCCTCTTTCTAATATTCTGTCAAAGATGCATCAAGAAAACTGACAGAAACAAGATGCAAATTCTCCTTGGTTGATCCACCAATTGGTTTATTTCTGCCTTGTTCCATCTGTTCGTGCATGCACAAACACAATGTTTTTGTACCCTCGACTGATTCTGATTTTATCATCACTATATCTGCAACAACATGTATACCGTCTCTTGTTAATGGTCAGCGGAGAAAACCATCATGGGATCATGCAATTTGATAGTATCTAAGACCAGAAATCTTACAGCAACTCTAGGTTAATCTTGGTTTCCATCTCCACAGGGAGTCCAAACATGCCACCAATGATGGCTGCATCATCCATTTTAACATCATATGTATTGGGACTTGATTTCCTGCCAATAGTTTGTGGCATATCAGTTTTACTTGCAATTCTTCTCTGTACATCCCCACAAAGTGCTGAGAGACTTACACAAATGTTCCTGTCATGGAGAACCTGACACCGAGCAAGATGTCGACGACGAACTTTAACTGTCCGTTCTTTGTGACAATCTGAAATGGCAGGAGTAGAGGGTGAGGGAGTAAGGATGTGATTTGTAAAGAAGATTGAGTATGCAGAAAGATTTAACATGAAGAAGAATATTGACATCCTTTGTGCTTACCTGCTTTCCCATTAGACCTCTGCCAGCATTCTCTATCCAACTATCTGTCTCCATCTGCATCATAAAAATTGCTATTTGGATCTAGGTAGAGTAGAACTGACAAAAAAATCATATTAAGAGCTAATTAAGAATCAGTGACAAGTAAAATATTTAAATAATTTATTATCTGAATGCGTTATAAGAAGAAAGTGGCTTGAATTTGAATGATTCAATGATAGATTATCAACATCCTTTTACTACCATCTAGAGACATTATTCATGGTGCTGATGCACATGTCAAAAAACAATCTCAACCCAGAAACTTAAACTATTAATTGAGGTTTCAAAAACATTTTTATATTATTCTACTCAATTTTTATAATTTAATTAGATAAAATACAGTGGTGAGATTTTAATCATTTAGGTTTTGATACCATGTCAGAAAATCATTATAATCTAAAAATTTAAGTTATTAGATGAAGTTTTAAGAATAATTTTATAGGCAATTCAAGTTTCTTCATTAAATAAATAAATAAATAAATCTGTGCAATCATCATCACACAATCACCTGTGAACTCCATATCATCTGCCACTCTCCATCGATGAGTTCCATTTCATCTTTAGCAACATTCTGATTTAACTTTATAAATTCATTGATTGCCTGCAAAGCTTATAGCTCTGTAATTAGCAACGTGGAGCTATATTGGCTAACAAAGCACGTCCTCTGACAGGGTCTAGAAAGACGATTGTAATTTTACCTCTAGAACTCCGGTTCCTGTCCAAATTGCTGACAGCAATCTTTGTCTAGGTTCAGTTTTCTTTTGGAGCACAAAGGTGGTGCCCTGCACTACAGAAACAGTGCTTGATGACTTCAGCAAATGAAACCAAAAGAAAACTTCTGAACCAATATCATTAGTATCTACCACCCACCAATAGAGAAGGTAACAGCATATACACTGAATTTAGTATGCTCAAGATCATGTAGTTCTTACATACCTTATTTCCTCTCGAGATGCGAAGGTTTCCAGATGGAGACAAGTATGTGGTGTCCAGCCAGCCCTTTGCTTCATCACCAAGAAGCCTAAATGGCACTGGATATGAAACCTTGAATGGTAAAAATTTGAAAGAAAAGGCTGCTCTGTCAAACTGGAAAAGGATCCTCTTTCCATTTTCAATTGTTGCTGCTGCCTGATACAAAAATGAAATGTGCATGGTGTAAGAGAAAGAGGAGTGGGTCATCATTCATAACAAAGCTTGAAACATGAACTTCAGATGCATGGAAGTTGGGGCTATAACCTCTACATGGTTCACTATATGCATCATTTAAAAGAGAAAAATACCTAGTCAAAGCATTTTTGCATAGCTCTGAAGATGCATGTGCATGTCAGATACTTCTTAAGGTTAAAGGAGAAACCATTGCATCGATCTATGCTGATTGTCCTAGTCCCTTCTTCTATTCTAAGGCCATGCTTTCAAAAATGAAAAGATGACTAGAGTGCAAAGACTTGATGGGCCCGGCTGACTGGCTCGTCCCTCACATCGCTTAATCGAGGTGGCTAATGGTGTATGATGAGACTTTTCTGGTGGAAAAGCTTATAACTTACTAGAAAAGATAGTGGATTCATACCTCTACTTTCAGCTCGCCTATAGCATTTGAGAATTGTACAATGTTGGACACACGAGGATCATTTGTCCGAAGGTATACCTCTTGAAATACGCTGAAGAAGTCAACACCGACAAATGTTCTCTGCAGCATATTGCAAAGCACATGGCCAGAATGAGCACAAAATGCACTGGGAGAAATTTATGCTATTCAAAATGGTATCAACCCAGCAAATCCACTTTTGCGATTTTGGAGTTTCTGTCAAAATAAAACTATTTCAAACGAAAACTTTAAATTATTCGGTGAAATTTAAGAATAATTTTATATTACTTTCTAATATATTTTCTCGGGAGAAAGTTTTATTAGACTCGAAACTTGTACAAACCCACACTGAAAATAAAGTAAAAGCGGAGAAATTAGAATTCATAATTAAAATTATGATATTATATCAAATAACCTTTTTAATTTAAAAAACTGATGTATAGTTTTATATTACTCAGATGATTTCTAAATTGTCTAATGACACAAAAGCACCAGAAAAGTAGATCCAATCCCGATGTTGTCACATGAAAATTAGGACAAATTCCAATATTTTACCCTAAGGAACTAAGTTACATGAAAAGCACAACAAAAATGTATGGCAACAAATTGCAATCTAACCTGAATTGGAGATGCTGTCCCAGGTCTAGTCGTAAACATTAATTGCCACCGACCTTCGATCAAGTTCGAGCCTGTCTGTGGGTGCTCAGAATCATCAGAATTCATAACAATCACAAGATCCAACACATCATTACAATTTCATCTGCCCCTCCCATTATCCAAAATAATTTACTTGTCAATTTTTTAGGCTAATTACAGATGACTCCAACTAATCTTATGAAATCAATCATGCTGCAAACAAAAATAAACTGCCTTTAATTTGATTTACTCTAGTTTCCAAAGTAAACAAACATTGACATAAAACCCAAAAACAAAAAGAAACCTATCAAACTTTAACAATTTTAATCAAAATCTGGAATTATATACAAAAAAAAACAAAAGAAGAGAAATCCCACTAATCAAGATTCCAAAAACTTATCACTTACAGGTTCAGACACTCCTTCTAAGCCTTCAAGAACTTTAACTGCATGTCCCACCTCCTGACAAAAAGTCCCATTACATTTAAAACAACCACAGCATCTCATCAAGAAATAGAGGGAAAACAAGAAGACGTACATTGAGTTGCTGAGGGGATGCTGATTTTCCTCTGCCTTGGATGCCAACAAGGGCATTTATCAGCTGATTTTCTTGCTCATTGAATGAAATTTGCTGCTGTTGTTCATCGACAAGAGAGGATTGACAAACATGAGTTTTTTTTACTGATGATTTCAAGAGTTTCCGAGGCTTACAAAATGATGGTGCAAATAATGTAGGAGATGGGCTCAATTGCAAGCTTAAATGAATGGCAGCATGAAATTTTAGAGCCATTTTTATTTTGTTGGAGCGAAGAATCTAGTAAGACTGGGTGTTTGTTCAGTTAAGTTGGTTAGTGGTCTTTAAGGAACCAGATGAGAAAAATATCTTAATGGGATTTTGACACGTGGTCTGTTCTCAGTCTGACACGTGGTGTCCGTTATCCTTAGCGCCAACTTATGTTTGGCAGTTAGTTAAGCTGCTAGCAATAGTACAAAGTAAATTCTAGTCACTTGAAGGATGGAAAAGACGAGAAATGATCCACGTCACCAATGAAAAAGGATGACAAATGATCAATTTGCTTGTTAATTGATTTTTGTAAGCTCCACAAATTTCTCATGCCCTGATTTTAATTTCTTGTTGGCAAATCTCAAATTAGTCTCCCTATTAGAAGTTTCTCGTTGTAGTTTCCAAACCATCGATATTCTCAATCGGTTCCCCCATCTTTCATTTTTTTCTGAATTAGATCCCTCTGATATTCTGATGTAAGGGTGCAAAATTGGGCCAGTCGTTTAGGCCCATTATTACATCAGATTACAGTCACTTATGGTCGATGGAAGTTAACCGAGGGACCCAATTGAAGAACTCATTAAATATAGGGGACCTAATAATAAAATCAGTAGCTTGAGCCACAAAAAAGGGAACCCCTCGACTGTTTAGAGGATCATGCTTGTTTTTGAGGAGTAATGATTCATAGCCCCTGTTAACTTATGACTGCCAGAACCTGAATAAACAAAATAAAAAGAGGCTAAAAACTATAATTCGATCAATAAACTTAAACAACACTTCAAAAATATTTTTTTCCCTGTCAATGGAGAGGAGATGATGATGAGAAGTTTACCCTGCCGAACCTAAATTCAGCAAGGGGATTTGAAGTTGTTGATGCAATAAAAAGTTATGTGGAAAGTCAATGTAGTGGTGTTAGTCCAATATTCTCTGTTTATCATGTTAAATATGCAGTATTTGTAGATGATTTTGAGCTACAATATGTCGGCAGAGAGGGGGGAAATCATGGAAAGTTCTGCTCGGAAGAAGAGATGGACTAGTGGCTAACCAGACTGGAGCAAATCTTCAACTCCCTGCCCCAATTTGAAGGAGTGGATGACACTATTCGTAGGTTTGTTGGAGTATGTTTGAATGTCACCAATGTATGTCGGTTGTGGAAGGGGATGGTGGAGAGAGTTCATAGTAGGAGGGAAAGCCTCACAGCATAGTTAGCTTTTGAGAGGGAGATAGGTACAAGATCACCTAATATGGCCTTATCAGAGATGGTATCCGCTTAACGAGAACTGCATCCACGCTGTGTGCTACAAGGACTTGTTCTTCAACTGTAAATTACATGCATAATTTCATTAGTCTGAAAATCGGATATTATGTCATTTCATTAAGGTACTCGATCACACAATCGGACTAGCAAAAGGGGCTACCTTCAACTACAGATTGTTCAACTTCTCCGGATCTGGTTCTCCGGACGCTACAATGGAATCAAGTAAGGTATCTGTCTACAGAATCCATGTCCACTAACCGATGATGGGAACAAGACTACAGCTCTTGATCGGAACCCAACTGATCTATTTGACAATCACTATTTCCAGAACTTGGTAAGCAATAAGGGCTTGTCACTTCTGACCAAGTATTTTCAAGTGATGCAGCCATTTCGACAGCCAAAGATCTTGTTCAAAGCTACATCACTAGTCTCTATTGGATCTTCAGAAAGATCTGTGCTTGATACATCCACATCACAAGAAATGTATTTGGATGGATGAAAGGAGCTTGCCTACCCCTTTTGGCATCTTAAATACGGACATAAAATATATAAACGGGGAATTAAGGATATTTTAAATAAAACAAAGACGACCAACCATGCTTAATAATCTCTCTTTTACCATATGAAGCCTTTTAATTACGAAACTTCTCTATCACTGGCTTCCATGTGGAGATACGAGATGGATTGGCTCTCAGTGGCATGCCAAGATATTTGCTTGGAAGTCTAATCAGCAAAAAATAGATGTAGCTAAGCACAAGCACAAGTGATCGTAGACATTGATATATACCAATAATGGAGCTTTTATGGAAGTTTATGTGAAGGCCTAAAATCAGAGCAAACCATCTCAAAATTCTTTTGACTTGAACTAACTGATCAATATCTGTCGGAATGAATATTAGCATGTCATCTGCATATTATAAATGGCTGAAGCAAATTCCTGATGCGAATTGCAACATTTTGAGAATGTTCCCACTAGATGCCCTTTGAAAGAGGATCGAGAGGCCCTCAGCAGCTATGTCAAACAGAAAAGGGGTAATCAGGTCTCCTTGACGCAGTCTTCGTCGAATAGAGAATTATTTTGAAGGAGATCCATTGATGAAGACCAAGAGTTTTGATGAAGAAAGACATTTATTAATCATGCTTCTCCATTTTCTGCCAAACCTTATATAACCCATGATATCATCTAGATAATCCCAGGAGACCGAGTCGAAGGCTTTATGGAAATCGATCTTGAAAATCAGACCTGCCGCTTTTGGCTTTTTTAGATCACTCACCAACTCATTTGCAATCATAAGCCATCTATAATGTTGCGGTCTGCTATAAACGTTGATTGGTTAATGCTAATGATATCTTGCATAACAGTCATCAATCTGGACGCAAGGATTTTAGCAATGATCTTGTAGATACCATGAATCATGCTGATGGGTTGAAAATCTTTAAACTCTATGGGGTCTATTGTCTTGGGGAGGAGAGTTATGTAGGTTGTATTGATTCCTTTAGGTAGCCTTCCAGTTCTGAAGAAGCTTAAGACTATATCAAGGATGTCTTGAGCAATAAAATCCCATGCTAATCTGTAGAATTTGAAGTTGAAACCATCTGGTCCAAGACTCTTTGACTTATCACAACCCCATACACTGCGCTTCACTTCTTCTATTGTGATTTCCTACTCCAGCCATTCAGAGGATTCTTTAGAGAGGCACTTGAAACCCAAAGGATTTAATTGCGGCTTTCTTTCAGAGGGGGAGTCATACGGCTCAGAGAAATAATCCACAGCAGCCTGCTTAATACCCTATTGAGAATCAAAAGTGTTGCCATTATGGTGGATTTTTAGGATAGATGATTTATCCTGAAATTGGCAATTAAGTGAAAAAACTTGCTATTTCTGTCACCCAATTTGCATCACATCTGTCTTAATTTATGCCTCCAAATAGATTCAATGTGGTTGTTGCGAACCCAGTGATCTTTTAACAGAAAGTCTAAATGCTCCTGCTATTGGTTGGTTATAGCTTTTTCTTCATATTTTTCCTCTAGTATGTTGATAGGTGAAAGGGTTCGTTGAAGGGCAACTTCTTGATTTCCAAATTCAAGCTTATTCCATAGCCTCAATCTGACTGCAATATGATTGAGCTTTTTGAGAAATTTGAAGCGGCCAGGGTGAAGGGAGCATGCATCATTCCAGAAGTTTTCAATGATGTGCTTGAAATTTGGGTATTAAATCCAACAGTCTAATAAATAGAAAGGACGCCATTCATGGTCCTGCAAGAAACTAGATATAATCAAAGGGCAATGATCCGAGAACTCTCTTGGAAGTCGACGAAGAGATAAACTGGGGAAATGAAAATGACAGGATGAGTTTGTGAACATACGGTCCAGTTTGCTCTTGGACCCTCCTCTAAACCAAGTAAAATAACCTTATGCTAAAGGGTATTCAATGAGCTCACAAGACTGCAGAAATCTACTTAAGGAATTTGAGCTTACAGGATGACAGATTCCACTGTTTCTGTCTTTCTGAGGGAGTGTTTTATTAAAATCTCCAGATATTATCTAGGGAACTTCAAAAGCGTGTTTAAGAAGAATAAGATCATCCCAAAGTTGTTGTCTGTTCTAATAGTTAGAAAGAGCATAGATGCCAATAACAAAGCAATGAAAATCATTGTGAACATGTTTACCATATAAACCGATCCAACCATGATCATATTCAATTTTAGAGACTTCAAAGTTAGTGTTTTTCCACATAACAAGCAGACCTCCTTTTGATCCCTAAGCATTATTACTAAACTAACTCACATGATTTTCATTCCACATACGAGACACAAAGTCAATGGAACAATTAGCCAGCTTAGTTTCCTGCAGGAAACATATATCAATCTTATATTCTGTTATTAATTTTGTGATTCTTCTTCGTTTCCTCATCATGCCCAAGCCACAGGAGTTCCAAGAAATAATATTCATAACAAGCCTATGTTATGCTGCAAGATGGGTAAGAAAATCTGGACTCTCAACAACGATGGCCTCTTCAGTGTAAAATCTTGCTCCAAAATGATGGACCGGATGCTCTATGGTGGTGCCAAACCATTCTAATCTTCTATTTGGATAAAACTAACCCCACCAAAAGTGCAACTTTTTCTCTGGTTCCTTGTCCAAGACAAAGTAACCACAAGATATTTTCTATTTCAGCATGACTACCTCATCCTTCAGGAATCTAAATGCGCTTTATGCAATAAAAGCTTGGAATCTTCAAGTCACCTCTTCATTCACTGCCACTTCACTTGGAATATATGGATGAAACTGCTTTCTAATCGGGGTTTTTGCAATGTTTTTTCAAAATATGTTGATGATATGTGCTACCAATGGTCTTCCATGGTTAAAGGCAAGCAACAGAATCTCTCATGACAGCTTCTTTTCTCATCCATTGTTTGGAATCTTCGGCTCTACCGGAATGACATCATTTTTAATGATGCTGCCCCTAACCTCTAAATGTGTTTCTCCATGGTGCGCTAAAGTATTGCTTTATGGCTAAGGCTTGATTTCAGCTCTTTGGAGCTTAATATAGAGAATGTTCAATAGGGAGGAGTTGGTTTCTTATGTTTATTTTTTTTCCCTCTAATTGTTGCGCTTCCCTGTTTCATGCAGCAACTTTTGTGCTTTTCTTTTCTCTGCTTGTTCATCTAATGTAAATTAGGCTATTATCTTTGTAGCTTTTTTTCTTAACAAAACTTTTGATTATTACCAAAAAAAAAAAGAATATTCACAACAAAATTAAAAGATTTATCTGCAGGAACTAGGGATGAAAACTTACTATTGTGTTATTTCCGCTTAATTACCTCACGAAGTCATGCACACACCACCTGGTCTTGTTTTACCATATAGTATATTGCAATTTAGTGCATGAATGAATTCACAGTTAGTAGGATTTCTATATTCTCAGAGGAGAACTGTTTTCCCGTTTTGTTCCTGATAGAACAAAAGGATCTTATTAAAAATGGCACTAAAGATACAAACATAGACATCACTGCCAAGCACTAAATCTGCACTACTGCAGAGATGGCAGTGTATAATCTCAGACCAAATACAACAAATTCTGTAAAGACAATAGCTTATGACTTTTGAGCAGCAACAAGAATCGGCACCATCATCATATGCTATTAATAGTGATTTTCAACTTTCAAAATATTAAATCAGCTGCCAAATCTGGCTGAATTCGTTGGAAATGTTGTTGTCCTCTCATCTTTTAGCAGGTGTTCGAAGGAGATGAGAAATTGTCTTTGGATCGATATGATCGATTAACAGGCAAGACTTTTGATTTTTCCAACGTAGTAAACTGAAAATACTATGGTGATTGTGAAATTCTGGCACTTTCAAATCACTGGATGCTGCAATGACAATCCTTAAGGCCTATATCTATCGTCAATGATAACGAATCAATATTATATTCAATGTTCACGTATTAGAATTAGAATTATCATTCAATGATAATGATCAGCTGAGAAGTTGCTGTTACCCCAAAGTAAAATGTGACAATGAGCTGAAATTCTGCCCTCTTGACTTGTATACCAATCGATGGTTTCTTAGACTCATAATAATCCTTTTGTGGTTAGGAAAGTTTGAAACTTGATTAACAACATTAAGTCTGACTTGAATGGAATTTTTAAGCATGCTTAAGCAATTTCTTGCGGGTTTCCGATACAATGATTAGTTTTCAAGCCTGTAGCTGCTGACTGCAGAAAATCATGAACTTAATCAAGCATAGACGAACTGATGTGATTCCTCCATAATTCAGCATCCTGATTTTACTACATTATTTTTTTTCAAAAACTGACTGGCAGAATAATTTTCATAGCTAGATATAGTTGCACCTTAGTCTAGTTGCTCGAAGTTTTCAACCATGCACGTGTATATATATTTTCAACCATGCA
>Ga0325414_1003903_pt1 | contig 15556 bp, 9 predicted proteins | sample PopdelMetagenome_8_FD_206183 | JGI IMG/M metagenome (GOLD analysis project Ga0325414, IMG submission 206183) | Populus deltoides microbial communities from Bellville, Georgia, United States - Leaf-PdKOR-R3 | ecosystem: Host-associated > Plants > Phyllosphere > Phylloplane/Leaf | place: USA...
AAATGTTATTAAATACAATCGAGTTTATGGTTTGTGCTTCGAGATAAAATGTCTACAACCATATCTATCTCTTAACTTTTCAATTTAATTTTTAGTTAAATATCATTTATATTTTACTTTGTTTTCATGTAAAATTATAACATTTTTTTTAATATGTGCAACATTGTATAATAGTTTTCTTTGACTTTATTTAATAGCTTTCATGTTATTATATGTCTCTATTATTGTTTAATTAAATAAAAAAATATTCTAAAAAACATTATCTTAATGATTTTTTTTAATGTTTTACTAGCATGGATAATCATTTGATTAAATAAAGAATTTATTTTAGTAATTAAAGTTATTAAACATAACTAGGTACAAGACTTGCGTTGTAAAATTAAATATCTTGATTTATATCTATCTTTTTATTCATCCATATGAGTTTTTATTTATTATTAATAATTTTTTTATGTTTATTGGCGCAAATTATTGCTGATCTATTTAATTACATCCATATATAAGTTTTTTAATTTATAAATGAGAATTTTCATATGTTAAAAAATATATTAAAAAAACTCGCATATTTATTTATTTTTTTTAAATTATCTAGCCCTTGACAAATCACATATCAAATAACCAGTTGAATGCTATTGCCTGTTGCCATCGTAGTACATACGGCATCAGTCGCTCTGAATTGACAAGTATAATTAAGAGAAAAAGAGAGGAGCAACTGAGTTGATGTTAATGGTGAAGTTACCTGTAGATCTAGTTGTCTTATTAACAATTTCTTAGTTCCTGTTTCCACGAATTAGTAAGTGTTTGGATGGTAAGAAAAAGAAGAAAAGGAAGTGTTTGGTAAATAATATATTTTAAAGAAGTATGCATATTATTTTCTTTCTTTTTTTTTAAAAAAAAAAGAGGGCAAAAATTGATTACAAGCGAAGCACGTGTTCCCTTTTCGTCGATAATCATATAAAAAATATAAGCGTGTAATTAAGATATTGAACTGACTGAATTTAACCATCGATTAATAATTTAGTGATTTCCTCCGATGATAAACATATGATTGCGCACTTAATTAAAGACCCGAATTAATCGTATAAATAAATATCACAATACGACGGGGCGAGGGGCCGTACCAACGACGAGTCATTCAATCAAACACGTCGTGTCTGGAGGTTGATAAATGTGGTTGATCGTTATTAAGTACACTCGCTGCACATTGATTTGTTAATTTTGTTGCCAACATGTGGTTGCCTATCATTTATTTCCTTCGTTTTCATTTAGCCAGCCACATCTGATATTGCGGTTCAGATGGAGATTGTTTTAATGTTTTTTTTTAACTTTAATACTTTTTTTAATTATTATGTATTTGATATATAAAAATAATAATATTAATAATAATTTTTTCATGAATGAAAATTCTACCCAATCCTTCTGTTCTTGAAAATTTTAAATCGATTTTAAACATGAATTTATCATATTTATGATATTTTAGCTCTTTGTGACACATAAAATATGGGCATACCATTCTAATATTTTTAAAATTTCTTTAACAACCATAAATTATTTGTTTTATTGATGGAAAGAATGATTTCTCTTAAAAACCTTGCATTTGTTAAGATCAATAAGATATATATACATCAATAAAAAAATTTATCTCGATAAAAAAATAAAAATTTAAAATAATTATATTTTTAAATTTAATAACAACGAAAAAAATTCTCTAAGATCTCAACAATCTCCCTTTAAATTGATGTTCTTAAACGTTCGATTTAGAAATAAAAAACTCTCCTCTAAATAAGGTCTTATTAAGCACAAACAAGTAATTTTATGAGTTTCACAAATGTTTTCAACTTGAAGTTGTGTTCTTTCACCTTGTCAATCCCAATTTGGTCAAGTTTTATTTGCTCATCATAAAAACACTCTCATATTGCATTGTGTTCTTTCACCTTGTCAATCCCAAGATCTCTGGCATTTCTTTCACCTTGTCAATCCTAAGTTGGTCAAGTTTTATTTACTCCTAAAAAACTCTCATACTATCTCATTTAAGATCTTTGATGGAGGAAAAGCTACTTGAGCATTATATACAAAGAATGGAGGCTTGATAATTACAAAATTATCTTCTTTAATACTAGCTAGCTCCGAACCAATTATTCAATAACATATTATATAAATGGTTGAGGGTTCTATTTCCTAGATCAACAAGGAAGATAATTAAATTGTCGTGTTCTTATTTTCTTACATATTTTGATACTAATTATTCAAAACACTAAATATTCAAGTATTTAACCTTTTAAAATCGTATTCATTATAGATATTTAACATACATAGAAACACAAACATCCTAAATTCTAAAAACATGACTCTTATATTTATAAAAAGATTATAAGATATAAAGAAAAGTTCAAACTATAATATTTCAATAAGAATTCTAGACACTTTTTTTTTAAAGGAATCCTTTTCCTATCTCAAAAGTAAAATACTAAGTTAGTTTGTGTGTTAACTTGTATTGTATTGATGATCACCATATATCATTTACAAGCACAAAGTACTATTGCTAGCTAGCTAGAATATCACCTGACCATCAAACAAAAAGTATACTTTATTAGAACTAGGATTCTGTCATCTACCCGTTTTAATTCATCCTCCAAGCCATCTATAGATCAAGCAAGGGATTTTATCATTTACAAGGTCACCTCAGGAGTTAGGACGGTGGCGAGGATCATAATAGTTTCTACTACCTATGAGGATGGAGTCATGTGGGCAAGACAGCCTGCAATAAATACAAGAGGTTCAGAGGGAGCTGTTCAATTTTGAAAAATAATCCTTACATTAATGCGCTAGGCGCATATTTCTGATCAAGAGTACTAACAAATGATGGGTTGTAACATGGTAGATGAGAAAAAAACTATAGTAGTATTTCTCAAGTGCAAGAAAGAGATATTTTCTTCTCTACAAAAAATTCTTTTCCTTTCCTTAAAATTTTTTAATTAGAGAGAGGTTCGGGTGTTTAATTAATGGTGTTATTTATTCATATTCATTTGAAGAGGCAAGGAAAAGAAACTTAAATGTAGTCTTACTATTTGCTAAGAAGAATTGTTTCTTCTCCTGCAGGGGAGGTTCAACTACCACCTAACTTTTTTCCTTGGCCAACAAACGATGTTTAATGAAACAATCAATTCCATTATCTGCTATCTGTAGTAGTAGTGTGTTCCCTCTCTCCCCCTTTTCTCTCCCCGATACGTCTTAAGAAGGTAGAAAAGAAAAGTCCTCACGCTTTCATCAAGTGAGGCACATTTTGGAAGTGGTCAACAAGTTAGGGAAACATTGTTTCCACAACATTTCCGAGAACTCCAAATCAAGAAATCAAGACTAAGAAGAGAGGCATGCGTGCTTAATTTCATTGACATTTTGGATCTATTAGGAACAAATGATTTCCTTAAAACTTCCCCCTCATAGCTAGCTTCATCTCATTATTCTTTCTTCTACATGTCTTTGTATTTGTGTCTCTGGGGTCTAATCAACTATTTGAAGTGGGTAGTAGTGATGATGCCTCTTCGTGAAATGGCTGTAATGGGAAAAACCATGATGGTTTTAACATTAACAGGCAGGGTTTTACATGATGCTGTGAGCTTCATTGTCTTCTCTTTTCTAGACATCCTTGATCTCGTTCTATGCTTTGCATTCAAAGCTGCGGATTTCATCATTGAAGCTGAATGGAAACCTTGTTATTGTGCCTCAGCTAAGGAAGCCATAACTAGTAGTGGCAAGATCTTGGTCTCTGAACAAGGTGAGTCCAAAATTGTTTGCCTTACTTCTACCAAGTTAAGGTTAGAAGAGATCTCCGACACTCTTTACACTCGTACTTCATTAGTGTCTGAGATTTCAAAATCAACGGTTAATGAGCTCAAGCGAATCAAGGTGGAGGGTAAGTCCAGTACTGTCACTGTACAGACATCCGAGAAGATCAAGAAAGGAACTATGAGATCCACATTAACTGTCAACTCTACCATTGTTGAAATGCTTCAAGGGAAGATTGGAGGCCAGCACTTACATCCCATTTCAAGATGGTCCGATTGTGATTGCAAATTTTGCACTTCATGGACCTCTTCTAGCAAAGAAACCCTCTTCGTTAGGGCTGAAGGACCTAAAGGTAATAAATTAAAAAATAATAATTATCTTGATTAGTAGCATATAGTATATACTGATTATTCATTTAGTGTAATTAATTCTAATGTGTAATAATCAGTTTAAGTCCTTGAAACTAGCTAATATTTATTGGGTTTGTAATATGTGATCAGATAAGGGAAAAGGAGATGTCCTCTTCATTCATGGATTCATTTCATCTTCAGCATTTTGGACAGAGACATTATTTCCAAACTTCTCACATGCAGCTAAATCAACCTACCGATTATTTGCCATCGATCTATTAGGGTTTGGGAGGAGCCCTAAGCCAGCTGACTCCCTTTACACATTAAGAGATCATTTGGACATGATTGAACAATCCGTTCTTGAACCATACGAAGTCAAATCCTTCCACATTGTTGCTCATTCTTTAGGCTGTATTTTGGCCCTAGCACTTGCCGTGAAACACCCTGGCTCGGTCAAGTCCTTGACTCTCCTTGCACCAGTAAGTTCATATTTTTTTTCCAACGTTTTTTTTCTGCTCTTTTTCAACGTTTCAATTATCCAAGAAAATTAATCACAGAATCGTTCAAAGTTTTGAATGCATTGATTACCGATTATAAGTTTACGTGATAATGGCAGCCATATTACAAAGTACCAAAAGGTGTCCTAGCAACACAGCATGTGATGAGACAAGTAGCTCCAAGGCGTGTTTGGCCACTGATCACATTTGGTGCATCGATTGCGTGCTGGTATGAGCACATCAGCAGGGCAATTTGCCTTGTCATATGCAAAAATCATCGGTTGTGGGAGTTCCTTACCAAACTAGTCACAAGAAACAGGTAAATTCTCATCAAACCTCTACCGCCTTAAAACCTGTCCAAAGAATTCAAGTGCCGTGATAAAATTCAAACATCGAGACTTCTCCTTCTGTTCATAATAAACGCATTTTCATGCTTTCGTGCTCAATTTCATAACTAACCACCAAACTTATTATTAATTTGGTCTTAATTTCCCTTTTCTTTTTTCTTTTGCTTATTTGAAATAAGTATTTGGCTTTTTATTCTGAGCTCTTTAAATCTAATTTCTCTTAAGGATCAAGGGCTCTAAGTAATTTAGGATCGACTCTTAATAAGCTCTTGAGATTTTAGAATAGCAAGAAATGAGTGAGACGACCTGGCATTTCACAAGCCTGCCAGCCAATTCCCAGACACACAACGACAATGACGCCCCAACCACATTCGCATACCTTCTATTACGGGGTCTATTTTTCGGGATAATGGCACCACTGATACTGTTAGATTTTGAGCATTTTAAGCCTTCAAATCACTATACTATAACGTCCACGGTACTGTTAGCTAGTTAGTACGGTACTTCACAGATTGCCTCCACCCAAGTTCCGGAGCCCTGCTAAGGGCCGGGGCGCGGCCACTGTGCACCGCCACACAATTGACAATTGTCATATCCGAATTAAAAAAAAAAAAATTGCTTGCCTATAGTGTAATTTTTGAGATCCATGACCGATTACAGTATAGGTGTCCACCGTATTAATTTTTCCGGTCCTCAACTGCCCAGCTAGAAGATCTTTGACTGTTTTATGGCATTGGCGGTCGTTCCAAAGAGGGTATGGTGCTGATGAATGATTTGGTACACCTACAATAGTTCAAACGGTGAAAATTGCAAATCTTGGTTTGACAAATGTCCATCCCTCCGTTTAAAATCTGGTGATATGAGATTTTGAAGCTACAAAGGTTAAAATATGCTAATTTGTTCCAAATAATGCATTCTGGTAATAAAATAGGTAACTTCTAGATCTTTTAGCTTTCTAAATTCATTAATTTGGGGTGGGAACTTAGGGAGGATGTGAAAATTATTTTTGCTTGACGTAGATTTTAAGCACCAAATTAATAAAGATTTGGAAAAATCCTTCTTGACGAAATAGATATGGAAAAGTAGGAGCAACCATTAATGAAATACACTATGATAGGTGAATCGTGTAGTAAGTTACCCTAAAAACACTGGTCAAATGCCCATCAGACTAAGTCAGAAATGATGGGGACAGGTACTGCTTAATTGCTTGATGTGCGTGAATATATATTTTCTTTTCTACCTCTGCTTGAATTTATTCCATGCATTATGAAAGAGACATCTCTCTACTCTCCTATTGGCATAAATGCAAAACTTTGAGAAAAAAAAATGTACAGGATCAAGACATTCTTAATTGAAGGGTTCTGTTGCCACACCCACAACGCTGCATGGCACACCCTACACAACATCATTTGTGGCACCGGCAGCAAGCTCGAAGGGTACTTGGATTCAGTCCGTGACCACCTCAAGTGTGATGTCAATATCTTCCACGGAAAAAAAGATGAGGTTATCCCAGTTGAATGTAGCTACAATGTTCAGCATAAAGTCCCTCGTGCTCGAGTTAAGGTCATTGATGATGAGGATCATATTACAATTGTTGTTAATAGACAAAAGGCGTTTGCTAGGGAACTTGAAGAGATTTGGAAGAGATCAAGTGGTTAATTAAGACCCTCTTCTTGCTCAAGCTCAATCAAAGTCGGTTGCCGCATGCATAAATATTTCCTGTCAAATTTGGGTATAATTAAGTAACCTAAGCTTGGCGTTTTTTTTCTTTACTGCTACTTCAAGTTTGAAGTCTCAACTAGGCCATGTGAAATGCTTAATCACTATATAGGCCTGTGGATTTGATAAGATAAGCAAAATGCTCTAAATTAAATATCTATCTGCAACATTTTTTTAAGTTTCTTGGCGCAGTTTACATTTTTTTTTCTTGGTTTTTCCTTTCATATATAGTCTTCGATGAATTGTATGGTCAATCCATAACAGTGAAACGATGTTTAAGCAATAAATTCGAGTCACACATTCATGTAATTCATCCTACTGCAAGTCCAAAAGTTATTTATTCTCTATGCCATTAATTTATTTTAGTTAATTAATATCTCTAAGGTTATTAATGTCTGAATACTTCTGTCGAAACGAAATGCCATCAATACTAAATCTACCTTTCATAACAAAATAAATTCTTCTTTCTTAGTTGGATGAAATGCAGCCAATTAAGTGCTGGAGTGGGAAAAAAAATTAAGTAATTTTTCCAAAATTGTTTTGAATGATGATGATGATGATGCATTGAGCAGCTGACTGTGTGAATGGTGATATATAAAATGAAGACCTGTTTTTAAACCAGTTCGAGAAGAATTCATTGGTAAAAAATAAGATTAATGTCATTTTTAAATGAGACATATTCACGCACATTCACCCACTTAATTATTACTTGCTTAAAGAGATTTAAGGATTTAAAAAATGGGCATGCAGTAGCTAATTAAAAAACCAAAGCAATTAATACGTACATATACCATACATTAACTAAATAATAATTACAATTTACAATCCAAGTATATGTCTCACCGGTCCTTGCAAACCATCAATATATATTAAATTGTTCTGATAAGCGTTTATGTCCCCTTCGACGACTTGCTTGACAAGGTTGTCCATGTCTACCATCTCTTTCGTTCCATAATACGTACCATCTATGCCGATCATGACTCGACGTAAACCGGGAAAAAAAAATATTAAAAGCACAGAAAACCTCATTTCCAAACACATTTAATATGGTTAGGAGCTTAATTAAATATTTTTTGGCCGGAGAGAATAGCAATTAAATTAACTGTACTCGAACCGAATTCGAGGTCCAACCACTTCAATCAAGTGAAGAGAAAGCCTTCCTACCCTCAGACTGTTTTGACAAATTATCATTAAACTATCAAATTCATGAGCATGTACTAAATTGCTGGAGGAGCCAATTAGAAATATCATAAAGTTTAAGGAATGTGATGAAATATTTTGAAAATCCTGGGATGCCAGGTCTCCCTCAAGTCTAGCTGATGCACTTCCTATCAACACCTTGTCGGATTGCCGCAGGTGTCAAAGGAAATTAACACACCGCAATATTGCAGGTGAAATCGTCTGCCTTTTTTGAAGTTTTATGCGTACGGTTTTGTTTTTTAGATTATTTGAAATTGCTTTCGAAATTGTGTAGGAGCGTCTATATTTGGTTTTAAAAAATTATTAAATTAATATTTTTTTTAATTATTTTGATGTTTTAGTGTTAAAAATAAATTAAAAAATTATTTAAATGCAATTTCAAACAAAAACACTCTTAAAAAGCACAAAATAAAATAACCTTAAAAACTATTACTATTCAAGAATAAGAATGAAGATAATAGTAATTGATTTAAGAAAAACATTTAAGTTCTTATATAATAATAATAATAATAATTAATTTTCATTATTTGGGTCATGTGGCCCAATCAGCAACAGTCCTAAGAGCCTGTTTGTTTTTGCGTTTCAAAAGCATTTTTGATAAAATTTAGAATTTTTTTATTTTTTTATTAACTTCAAATTAATATGTTTTTAGTGTTTTCAAATTATTTTGATGTGCTAATGTCAAAAATAATTTTTAAAAAATAAAAAAACATCATTGACATATATTTTGGCACGAAAAGCTATTTAAAAAGCAACCGCAACTACACTGTCAAACACACTCTAGACTTAACACAAATGGACTGCACCCCACACTTTTTTTTTCTCTGCCCCGTGTACTTTTTTTTTTGGGTTTTGACTAGGGGCACCGCGCGTATTATTCACGCACACAGTATTCTTCATAATTGATACTCTTACTAATCAATGGCAACATCATTTTTCACATTCAAGGTGAAGCAAGATCTATGGCTCAAAACATTTGGTCTCCAAAACAAGCTTCTAAGTTCACAAACTTGTACTCAACATTTCCTCTTGACTTTGTATTATGCAGCAAAACTCCATTCTCTCTTATATTATTATCTTTCTTGTATCATTTATGGCTCAAACATTAAAAAGTCTTTTCTTACACGAAAGGCTTTTTTTTTCAGGAATGCTCACATCCAAAATTAAAGCCCAGCTAACACGTCTCGGCCTGCAATTAAACTATAGAAAATTTAATGTAAGTGTGAAGTTTTCTCCGGACATCAGAAGCCACTTCATTAAAAATTTCTCCCCTATCAAAATATCTGCAGCGAGAGAAATATATTGTTCATTCCCTGAGGACAGCACAGAAACAACCACTGGCCAGATTTCAAGATCTCCATTATTGTGGACTGAACAGTTGTAGAAGAAGAAAATCTCGAATATGGTTGCGTGAGTGTAACCCAACTTTGACTGCAGAGTTTGCGAGTGTTAATGTATGCATGCTGATGTTTTTATGTAAAGGACTATGGCAAGGCCTGAAACAATATAAATGGATTTAACTTGATCTGCTTGCATACATGTTAATTGGGTGCTGTTGGCTAACCTAATCAGAGTAATATTATCCAATGTGGCTCATGCCCGCACGCCTGATCTTCATGAATTTGGTGAGAGAAACAACCTAACATTTTTGCTACTTGTAATGTAATTAAGCTAATTAGAGGACGTGAGGGATTGCCAGTGATCTGTTGTTAAGATCCTGTGCTTGCCCAAATCCGGCCACATGTCTAGCTCATGGCTTAATAATATACAGAACTTGGTTTTTCTTTAATGCACATAACAATCTCACACACGTATTCTCATAACCCAGTTTTTTATCCCCCTTTTAAAATATTTTTTTCAAGGAGCTAAACTTTCCTCTTGCCCAATTCAATTTGTGAAACCAAATCTCAATCTATATACGTAATCAAGATATATTATTACTGATAGAAAAGAATGTTAGGAATGTCGTATTGAAAGAAATAAAGAAAAATTAAGAAAAACTCAAGATTATTCTTTTGGAGTACCTCTTTTTTTGTTAAAAAAACATAGTACTATGCTATTATATTTCAATAATAAAAAAAAAACATATAATTTTTATGATACGTTATCGGTTCTATAGAATAATAAGCTGGACAAATCTATTACAGTGTTCGTTGATGCAAATTAATGGCTTCGAGGGGCATGCTGATGAAAAAGAAGACTGCATCACAACAAGAAATGTGAGCTCAAAGTAGCTACATGGCCACTCAAAACATAAAATCAGGCCTACTGCCGATAGCAAGGCCTGATTAACTGGACGACAAGAATAAGGCTTCATCTTCAGGTAAAGAGTCCAGGCCCAACTTATATCCTCTGTAAAAGCCTTACTTAATATGGAAGTGATCGGGCCTGGACCCACATACCTTCTTAAGAGACAGGATAAATGTAGTAGTGGCTAGCTAGTAGCCCTTCTTATAATTATCCACGAATGGACAAATTCTCTGCTGAAAAATCAAAGCTCACAAGTATTGAAATTGTGACTCGAATCACATTAGTTTACAATTAGGTGTGTTTGTATTTTCGTTTCAAAAGTTTTTTAGAAAATACATAATTTTTTTTATTTTTTTCTTTGCTTTAAATTAATATTTTTTTAATATTTTTATATTATTTTGATGTGCTGATATCAAAAATAATTTTTGAAAATTAAAAAAATATATTATTTTAGTATATTTCCAAAATAAAAAAATATTTTAAAAAATAACTGCTACCACACCATCCAAAAATTCCATACAAAACCGCAATTGGGATGGTTTTACACGTTTACTTTTATTGGAAAAAAATCCCTTCCATGGCCAAAGAAATGCTCATTGATCACCCCTTGTGGTGAAACAAAACTACCAAAAATGTAATAATAAGAAAAAAGAAGTGGGTACCCACTTCTCTCTATAAAGATAATTTCTTTTTATGAATTATTAACTAGATTCATAGATGTCGTTTCAATTGAGAAGTGTATTGAACTAAGTACAAATCCCTTCATTCTTGTCATAAAAAAACAAAGATGACTTCCTCGAACTGAAAACTTCCCCCTCCTTCCCCATTGTGTTAGCAATCTGCTTTCCTAAATTGGATGAAAAAATGTCCACAAAAACCTCAATTTTTAATTCAGTTAAATGGCATTGGTCGAACGCTTTGCTAAAGTGGAGAATCAACCTTTGACAATGGGAAATAATTATAATAAGTGCTGGATTTTATAAAAAATCGTCCATGATCAAATCCCTAAACATTGTATCCGGTACTTTTGCTTAATGAATTAATTAGTTTTTGAGAACAGTATGGGCCCCGAAAAGTATCTTTGAACGAAGGGACCTAGCTAGGCTATTTAAATCGGGCAGCCTTTGCTTCTTCTTTTTTTTTTTTCTTTTTTTTTTCTCTTGAAAATAACAATTAAGTAAGTATAAATTAATATGCAAGAATCCCTTTCAGGTCGCACAATCTTCAGATGCTGCCATTTGACACCATAATCACGTGATGAACTGTCAACTTTTCTTGATTTTAAAAATGGAAAAGGACCTCACCTGGCCATCCTACCACCCCCTTGGGACCGATATGATTTGTGAAGCTTGCAAAATAGGTGCACAAGGTTTCAATGAATCTTGTCAATGCTAAACATTTTCAACGCTGATGTGTGACCACGTAGGCTGGCGTGATCATCTCGATATGTCTTGGTACCGATCATGTGTTTTAACTTCCCAGCAAGGTTCTTGGAATGTAAAATTTCTCATCTCATTCCTTCCATCTCTCTTTGTCAAATTAGTTAGTTCTATAGTACAGCAAGCATGCATATCACAAGATAATTAAAAAGAAGAAAAAAATAGATTACTACTAGATGACGATTACCAACAAAAAAGAAAAGAAGAAAGAGATCCGTTCAGGCCTAAAACCAATCCATTTAGGCCAGACCAAACAGGTTTCCACCAACTCACGCAGGACCCCTGAACCTCGACCTCATCCCAATCACCTTGAGTTGGATCCTCCCGTGCAAATCTTTAGGATTTCAAGCTGCTAGCATGCATCACAACGCAAAGTGATGAGTTTTTTGAAAGGCAATACAATGATGCACTCTCCGTAACTCATGCATAAATTATCAATATTGTGCCTAATCTTTCTTAATCAATGACTATTTCCCGTCAGTGTATCTTCTTAAAAGACATCTATCTCTCTTACCAATCACCTGCAAGTATTAGCTCTTTTTTTTATCAATGACATAGCAAAGCACACAACATCCAAAATACAGGCCATGAAAAGTAATAATTATTCTCAATTCTTCTCGAGATAAACTTATATAATTAAAATTTATAAATATCTCAAATCACCAAGTGTAAAACACCCTTTAACAACACAGGGCATAGAACTCCATTGAGCAACGGAGGAATCTACACAATGCCCCAAAGCCACATTGCTGTCATGCTCCTCTCGCTCCCCTCTGTATACATTTTATCCTACTCCTCACATCATTCTCCTACCCGGCATACTTCTCTCTCCTACATTTATTATCTTAAACATGTGAGGGTCCATATTCTGATAGAGAGTGTTTTTTGCAGGTGAGTATAGAAGTCACTGTGTCAAGACCAATTGCTCTCCGGCCGAGTCCAAGATGCATCATTAAAAACTTAACCTAGTTTGAAATTTTCACTGACAGTCTCATGGTAAGTTGGTTGTACACGATATGGATTCATGATTACGGTTTTTTATATATGGCTTCGAATGAATTTTGAGCGCTTGCAGTTCTTTTATTTGGATGCATGTTTAATGTTTTTTGATATATGTAGCCAACACCAAAGTAAAAAACAAAACAAAAAACCCATCAATTACCCACATGAAATTGTCATAAATTAATGTAATTAATTCAAGTTGCTTTTGGAGTTTGGATTTAAAGAAATTAAAATAATTAAATTATAATTGGAAGTACAGTAGAAAAATCAAATAATTAATAACATGATTCTCTTGATAATGTACCATAATTCTGGCACGTCCCGAAATAAAAGCGTAAACGAACTCTTTAAATGGGTCGATTACTCTTTAACCAGTGCCTTTTCGATTCCCCCAAAAGCTTGGCTCTTAGGGGAAAATGTTTATGCCGAAAACCGATATAGTGTTCCATCCTTGGTATGTGCACCGTCCAAGGGACAAATTAAAAGGCGAGCTAGGTATAGAAGCAAAGAGACGGCGGAATATTATTTCATGTGAAAACAGCTATGTACCTTCATGACCATCTTACCGCTTGTTTTCCATGTGTGAAACGAATCAATTAAGACATAGTAAAATAAATGGACGAAAACCAATTAAGAAAGAAGGTTGTTTTTCTCTATATTTTCCATGTATAAATCAAAGTTATCAATTCTATTCTGTTTTATTTAAAATGATCGAAACATTTTATATAAATTGAAAAAATAAAATAAAACAGAATAATTTTCATTTTATTTTAAATCTCGATTCGTTCCGGATTTTTCGGCTAAATTTTAGCCAGAATGTTCTGATTTCATTTCACATGTTTTGTTTCGGTCTTAAAAAGCTATTGAATCAAATTAAATCTGGTTCAATTTAATTAATTAAATCACCAAAGTATAAAAAAGCTTTTTTTTCATTACTATTTTCAATAATAATGATATTAATAACAATATTGAAAATTATTATTACTATTTTCATTAACAATGATATTAATTTTTTAAAATTAAATTTATCACTAATATATATGGTTTATATTCATATTTTTTTTTCATGTTTATACTTTGTAGGAATTAGAGTAAAACAATAGATATTTTAGATCTCATTAGCCTTGATAACATTGACCTAACTTTATATTTAAAATATTTGTGTTAAAATATTTTACTTTCATAATATTTTGATATTTTGTTTAAATTGAATTACTTAAAATTAAAAATCTATTTAATCTTGACTATTTAAAAATATTTTAAATTTTGAAATTATGTTTGTTTGGCATTGTGTTTATATTGCATAATTTAATATTAATTTATCTTAAATTTAAATTATGTTAAATATATATATATATAGTATAATTTCGAAACGACACATTAAAATACTTTAAAATTACAAGATTTCATTTCAATTAAAAATACTTATCAAAATAAAATTGACAACTTGATATAGATATTTTCTATTTTGATTTCTTGGGAATTAGTACCGTTGTAGATCGTCTCTGCTAAAGAAGAAAGCTCATTTTCCACAACTTTTCACCCTAACTTCTGCTTTCTCCAAATGCCAAGCCGTCGAAAATATAAGAAGAGTTTTGGCACGAATATTAAGTTCAAAACTCTGGTGGAATCCCATTTCCCACATGACTCTTCAGTACTACTTTCAAGAAAATCAAATTAGAACTAAGAAACTGGTACGGTAATTAAGTTGACACTTGAAATATCTGTAGTTTTCAACAGGACAAATAAAAGTTTGGCTTATGACTTAAGTTTTATTACAAATTAATTTGGGTGCATGCATAATTGATTGTGTAAGGTTTTACCTAGTCCAAATTCAAATGCTCGTTGCTGTTTAGAGTGTGCAAGTGATCATTACGCAAATAGATTAGCAGAAATATTATAATATACTCCCTCGTACAAATTAATACCTCAGGAGTGAAACAATTGTTAATTAATTTGTACTGCAATATATATATATATCACCTTTTTTTAATATTGAAGTTCTTTTGTCATCCTTATTCTATGGTCTTCTGTGAATGCTATAAATTTCTTGTGAAATGAAAAAAAAAAATCCTTTTACTAGCTTGTATGGATTTTTCTTAAATGTATCATGAAAGTATACATCCATAAGATATAAATAAGCAACTTGTTTAACATTGTAATAATGATTATTTTGTAAAGTACTATTTTTATGAAAATATATTTAAATAATATTTTAAAATTTAGTTTTTATATAGTATATAAAAATAATTGAAAAATTTTAAAAATCAAATTTAAATAAAAAAAATTCAAAACTTTATCAACAGGCATGCAACTCGCAAGCTTGAACTTGCGTCACTTCTTGCATTTGCATTTCTATTTTTTTCAATTCTCTTGCATTTGCTTTTCAACTCCATTTTTGTTTTTGAGCATTGAAGATTCCATTTCCGAGTTTTTTTCCTCCTTTCGGAATATATGTTTGAAAAATTAGCATTTGCTCAAAGTTGAACATTGACGAAATCGAAAATTCTAAATGACCGTACTGTTAATGTGTTCATATTTAGAATATGTCTGGAAACGCGGTATAAACCGTGTTTTTAAAAAATTTAATTTTTTTTAAATTTAATATATTTTGTATGTTTTAGATCGTTTTAATTTGCTGATATCAAAAAAAAATTTAAATAAAAAAAACATTGGCATGCATTTCACCACAAAAAGTTATTTGAAAAGCAACCGTAACCACACTATTAAATACTCTCTTAATTGAAAATACAAATATAATTTCATCTGTTTTTCCTCTCTTGTTGTACAAAATGATGAAAATATAAGTTTTATTAATTTCATCCAAAATGCATGAATGGAGATTTTATTTGGTAAAGAAAAGCACAATAAATTCAAAATAACCAAATCGAATTAACCAAAAATCATATATTATTAATTTTCTTTTCCACGAAACTTTTCATCTAAGTTATTCAATTAGAACTTCC
>Ga0325414_1003904_pt1 | contig 15553 bp, 10 predicted proteins | sample PopdelMetagenome_8_FD_206183 | JGI IMG/M metagenome (GOLD analysis project Ga0325414, IMG submission 206183) | Populus deltoides microbial communities from Bellville, Georgia, United States - Leaf-PdKOR-R3 | ecosystem: Host-associated > Plants > Phyllosphere > Phylloplane/Leaf | place: USA...
GAGAGAGACATTGATTTGAGTGTTGAACCTGGAAATAAACTGATCACTAAATATTGCAATATCAATTTCACATTTCATACCATATCAAGGTCCTTTTTTTCTCCCCCTCCACTTCAGTCCTTGATCTTTCACCAGTACCACACAAATCCCCAACCAATCCAAATGGACTGTTGTCCAGTCCACCCATACTGGTATGGTCCGAGCGAACTCGCTCCAAGTATAAGTAAAATTGCTATTTTTCTTTTCTTAAAAAAAAAGAGTTGCTGCGTCAACCAACAAATATAATAATAGCTGGAAACACTAAAGTAATCAGTCAATCAAATGATTCGTTTTATAATTAACTCAGTCTATATTCTAACTTCAAGTTAAATTGGACCGACAGATGATTGGGGCTATGTGAGCAACTGGAATGTCGATTAAATATGTTCAAGAACTGAAAATATACGTACGTACTGAGATTACTAATTAATATCTTTTTAGCATTTTAATAGATTAAACCTCAAGTTGATGGCAATAAAGATTTTGACGTTCGATCTTTTGTGCTAGTCCTAAGCCAAGAAAAGGCAAACTAAACATTACTTAATATTGAATGTGATGAGAGAGAGACACAAAAAATAATTTTTTTTCTCTTACAATTTAAAATGAATTTCTATTTTTAAAAAATATAAAATACAATAGAACGTGTTATCTTTATCCCCATTTTTCTTATATCTTCTATCTACAAATAATAATATGATATTATCTTAAAATGCGTATTACTTTCTTTATGATAAATTATAAAAAAGTATAATTTTTATATTATCCCCTACCCGCTGGATTGTCTTTATTCAAATTAGGAAAGGAAAAAAAAATATATATATAAATATATTGATTTGAGCATTGAACCTGGAAATAAACTGATCACTAAATATTGCAATATCAATTTCTAAACTTTGCTTGCAACATATTTTGTTACTCTTGCACGCTTGCTTTCATCAGTGGCTTCGAGCTTGATCTTCAGCAGTGAGTGGCCCAATCCCACTGGGCCCAATAGGTAGAGCATGGGTGCCCAACTTCATATATCAGCCCAAAACGTCAACGGCCCAAACCCTTAAAAACTTCACATCTGGGCAACCCATAACCGCCAAGAAACCCATGTATAGAAGCCATAATAGCAGCACTCTAGGGTTACTATTTACTACATAAGGTTCTGTTGCGCTTCAACTTTGCATGTTCAAACGAGGTTCTTTGTTTCTTTTGTAAAATGTTTACACGTCTGATTTTCAGCTTGATGTTCTTTTTTAGAATCGTAGTCTTCTTTTCATTTGATTTTTGAACAAAATTCCTTGCCCTCAACATATTTTCTGATGCTGATCATATCTTGTGTGGTCAAGTTTCTAAATGCAATCCCCCTTAATCATGGATTCTTGAAGACAGTTCAAGTCTGACTTAGCTTGTATTTTCACGACCATGAATTTAATTTTCAAGTTGTAACTACTTGGTTTTTTACCTGTTAATAAACGTGTTGCCAATCTCCAAATTCAGTGGGTTCTTATTTCATCTAATTCCGTACCCTTAGATGGCACAAGCCATCTGACCTTGCATAGCTAGGCACCATTTAATGATCTGGTGGTAGTCTGTTCTGTAGTTTGATGCAGTTCTCTGAAGATTCACTTGTGCGTTCAACGTTCATTTTTCCTTGGTATCGAGATCCACACCAGGGGAATCTGATTTTGCGGAAGATTTATGGGAGACTTTGCTGGCACTGATAAGCTACCTATTATCATCTGTTTTTTTTTTTTTTTTTGCTCCCTTCCACTGATAAAATGGTATCTTCTGATCAGTTATCATCATGATCGATATTTAATGTGCTGAAAGAATGAATACCTAGTAATTGCTTGACAAGGTTTTTCAGTGTTTCAACTCCTGTATCTTGAACATTCATTTTCAATCCGACCCCTAGTTTGGGTCTGAATTTTACAAAAAATTAAAATGATTTTTTTTAATATTAAAAAGGAGATTTATTGGATGGATTTAAATTTTGTGGTTTAACTTGTTATTAAACCACAACTTGAACCATTGACTCCACTACGTTTTAAATACTATAATTTTTTAAAAATATTCTTTATTTAATTAATGATATAATAATAAAAATACAAAATATAAACAAATAATCTTTTTGAACATGGTGTGGCTCGGAAAAAACTTCATGTTGAAGGCCAGCATGAGGGAGCTCGGCGTAATATTTTGTGTGCAAAGTTGGTACTCGCACTCTGTTTGGCCATCTCATTAAGTGACTCTTAATTTCTCAATGGAAACAATTTCCTTCTTGTCCTTTGGCTTAATTGACCTTCCTTCAGTGTACAGAATTTGAAAGCAGGTGAAAACCTCGTCCTGGAATATGCGCTTCGTGTTCAAAAAATCACGTAGAAAGAACTTAAGGTTGCAGGACGGGAAAGTAAAGGGTGTTGGATCGGGTATTAAGAATTATTTATTTGAGATTTGGTGATATTATAGCGTAAAATCGAACCTTAATTTGGTTGGGTTATAGGGCTAGCTGCTTTGGTTGGGTCACACTGCCTGTTGTAGACAACTATCACGCTGCCTGTTGTGGGTGGAGTCGGTGTGAGGGGAATCGTAAAAGAGCTTTCTTCCAACCTTTAAGGTCTTCCAGTGCAACTAGCTGCGCGGGCATTTCTTCCTTTAGCCATGAGAGTACAAGGTTCGGTCACGCGAAAGCTGTCTTAATTAGATTTCCGAATCTTTGACTATATATGAGAACATTCGGTGCACAAAGGAAGAGCGTCTTTTTATCAGTAACCGCCTCTTTGTTTTTTGTTTTTTTAGAGGGAGAGCACAAAATTCCTTGGCAGTCTTCGAAAATCCATATATATAAACCCTTCCTCTCTCAATACATTTCGTATCCTTATCTGAAAGCTACTCAAAACCATATATGATGAGTATCTTCAAGAGACCTCTCTTTCTTGTGTCAAAATTCACCATCCTTTTGTTTCTGATCCTTGCTGCCAGTGCTACTGATCTTGTGATTGCAACCAGGCAACCTAAATTCCGAGCAAGAAGCATGTATTCTTCACAAAGTAACCGTCCCGTTCAGCCATCAGGACCTAATCCGTGCAGTTACCTGCCTGGATCAGGCCAATGCAAACCTCCTAAGTGATGTATGTTTCATGTATATCGTCCACGGTATGTTTCTTAAGGAAAAGAAGACTTTTTTTTTTTACTTTTTCCTAATTCTCTTCTTTCAAATCTTGCGGTTTGTCGTTAGATCATGTTAAATGGTTCAGTTTTTACCGCATTAATATTTTTCTTTACAGAGAAACTGTAGAATATACAGAAAGAGATATGTTTCTTTCATCTTATCTTCTCTCTTTAATAGAAATACCCTCCCTTCCTTCTTCTACCTCTTTTCAATATAGACTATATTTGAGTTTTGCTTTGTAATTTTATTTTCTTTTAATTTCTGACGATCTTGTGATCTCTCTGGATTTAGATTGATCATGTTTTTTTTTTTAATTTACGTACAAAATATTGCAGGGATCATGTTGATGGTGGAATTGTGGAAATTAAGAGCACAGGTAGGAAATAGAGAATGTGGCAAGGAGAGTGATATAATGAGTCCTTTTGTATGCAAGTTAATGATCATTGATAAATATTTCTTTCCCTAATTCGTGTTGGTTTGTTGATTTTGGATGTTAATGATGCAAATATGATGTTGAGTGTTGAATTAACTAGGTCGACGTTTATTGAAATATTTTTACCATATACTGTACATTGTTTACATAAAACCAAAATAGTTTTTTCTATTAAGAAACTATAGACTATATAGAAAGAGTTAGAGATGTTTCCATCATCTTCGATCGATTCTCTGTACCGGTACTCTTTAATTCTTCCATTTAATAAAAATGCCTAACATTCTAGTACTTTCTGTTGATATTGAAGATATTCTAATATTCTTTTTGACCACTCTTTTTATATACAAGACACTCTTCTACTCAAGCGAAAGAAGAAAATTAATAATAGTTAGGATAAATTACAATTAACTTGCCAAAGTTGCATTATTTTTAATGGGAAAAAAAGAAATATTCTTCAATGAATTAAGAACAAAATCTGGCTTGATCATGGCAGCCACCCACCAATCCAATGGAGACCATAGGCCATGTAATTCTTCATGTTTTAACTCATGACTCGGAAGAAGCTTTTTGTATATAAAATCAATATCATTCTATTCCCAGAGATAATAAAAGAGAAAAATATCTAGTAAGTTGGGGTAGCAATTATAGTTTAAAGTGTTTTTCGTTTAGAAATATATTAAGATAATATTTTTTTATTTTTTTAAAATTATTTTTTATAAGAGCGCATCAAAACAATCTAAAATAATTAAAAAACAATAATTTTAAATAAAATAAATCAGATTTTTTAATAACATGAATTGAACCGTTCCAAACATTCTCTAAGAAGAGAAAACGCTGACAAAGTTGAGGGTTAACACGAGGGTGCGTGGGAGACAAAACTAGCATATAGTTGCTAGACTCGGTTTGTAATCGAAGCACTTATAGTCATCGACTCAAATCCATATTTTTATTTAAAATGATGTATTTAATAAGAAGCAATAGCATGTATGGAAAGAGCCAGATCATCTTTGACAGTATTCTTTAATGATCATCTTTGACGAGGTGGAACTAAAAAATGAATTGACGAATCAACGAACGAGCAGGCAAGAACGAAGACAAGGTCGAGCAATTGCAGCCCAGAGCTTTGATTCCACTGCTATGGGTTGGCAATGGTCTATGATCATGAAGGCCTTTGGACCGCTTAAAAACTGATTTTTCATTTAATTTTGAATTTAAAGTGAATTTAATCGGTGTTTCAGGATATAAACAATATGTATAAAAAACAGGATTATATTTGATTGGAGAGATAAAGACACATAAAATAATTTTTTCCCTTTTGATAATTTAAATGAATTTCTCTCATTTTAAAATATAGAAAACAATAAAACATGTGATTTCTATCTTCATTATTTTTATATTTTTTATCTTTAAAACAATAACTTGATATTATGTTAAATTACAATATTAAAATATATGTTTGAGATTATGATTTCAACTTAATCTAATTGATTTGATGAGTTCAAAAATAATCAAAATAACTATTAAAAAGGATGGCTTCACTCTAAAAACTTTTGAAGAAGTCATTGTTTTTGTAATATTGAAACAATGAAGTATTAGATTAATATCCGAGTTTCGCAACTTAACTTACCAAACTCGCGAGCCGGATCATAAATCTCATTGGATTTAACAACTTTGTTCTTTAACTATTTTTTATCTAATGATATGATAATAGAAATAAATATTCATAAAATTAAGTAGCAATCAAACATTGAAATATTTGTTTGAAATTACGATAAACTAATAAAAAGCAAACCGAAATAAATTATGAAGATGAATTTAGAAAATGTTGAAGAAAAAAAAAGGCTTAAAATGATTTAATTGAAAGAAAAAAAATTTAAAGATGGAATTTAAAAAAAAACTATTTGATATTGTTATTAAACTCAACTCATCGGATCAAACTTTATACCTCATAACCCGATCTCTTGCCTAGCTTGGGTTCGAATTAAAAAAAATCAAGATGATATTTTTTTAATATTGAGACGGCGACTTATTAAATCGACTTAGATTTTATGACTTAACTTGTCAAACTCGCAATTCGGATTATGGACTCTATTGAGTTTTAAATATTTTGATTAAACTATTTTTTATTTAATAATATAATAACAAAAATATATACCTGTAAAATTAAGCATTAATCAAATTAATATTAGGATATTTGTTTGAAACAATAATATCATTATAGAAATCAAATTAAAATAAAAATTAACAAAATATGAAAAAAAAAATAAAGAAAAAAAACTAAAAAGCATTCAACAGGAAGGAAAACATTGAAAGATGGAATTTTGAAAAGACAAAAGGAAGTCACTTTCTTAACTGTTCTTACAAGAAAAGTAAGAGTTGAGGGTGAGGAAAACTCCAACATTTTCAGCACAGTAGTTCATATATAGTCAAAAGGGAAAACCTAACGAGTTGCCTCTGGCTTTATAAAGAATTGCTTATGAGGGGACACAATAATAAAGAAAGTGTTCAAAAAGAGTGCCAAAAGCCATATGATCCCTTTATTATTCTCAGGGAGTTCAAAAGGCAAACCTGTCTTAAATCAAGTTACAATGTATTATTCTCTTGAAACAAGTTACAATGTATTTTTTCTTTTATCTTGTATTTAAATCTCTTTATTCAAGAATATAAAAATCATGTGATTTTTATACAATATTATTTGAAATCTTAATGTTTGATATGAACAATACATGTTAATTTTGTTGGACTAGATAAGAATTAGTATTATTAAACGCAATCTAGCTTAATAAATAATTCAATTATCTAGTTTAATTTGGGTGTCAAATTAATCTAGATGGAAATTGACTTAATGAAATTCATGAACTAATTAATCGGGTTAATTAATTCAAATTAAATTAATATTATTTTAATTTTTTTAAATAATTTTATTTTAAATTAATTCAAATTACCTTATTTAATTCATAACTTGAATTTTAAAACATGTTATAAATTAAATTGAATTACTGCATGAAGCTGACCCGAGAGTACTCTTGAAAATAATTTTATTATTATTGTTGTTGTTTTTTTACTAAATTGCTTAGGTCATCTTTACATATCAAAGCATGCACTGCAACCCAGAACACAATATTCCTTGATAACGAAATTACCAGAGACCAACACCTAGTATCTATCGCCAACAGCACTTCTAGTTTCTAAAGGCAACGGTTTTTTCAGGTTTCGTTTTCTTTAAATGAACCCATCATTATTTCAAGCGCCATTTACAGTTCTGTCAAATCCAGTCACACAAATACATTTAGATCACACAAGTAGCTGTTTGATTTTATCAAAATCATTCCTTGGAAATCTAATCATTGAGCAGTGTCATTTTTTGTTATTCAGATGGCTTCAACAATGCTTTCTTTAGCTTCTACCACTCCTTCTGCTTCACTTTCTATGCAAGAAATTATCAAGGTACCGATAATTCTCTCTTTGATTGTCACTCTCTAGTGCTTTTCCTTATTGGGTCATCATTTTTTGAAGTGTTCTGTTTGGTTGTTGGGAAAATGTGGCCAATCAAGTAAATTGAAGTTATGAAAATCTGTGTTATGATTCAAAAGTTTCTGTTTTGTTGTTTTCTTAGCAACCAAATAGATGTTTGTGGTGTGGATCAGGAATTTTAACTGTGGTTTTGGGCAGGGAAAGGCGAGGCTTGGAAGTGGTAGTGTGAGTACATTGTTTAACAAGGAGAAAGGCAATCCCTTTATCAAGGCAAAGGTATATATGCCGTGTTTTTCTTAATGAGATTTTAGTTTTTTTATTCAATTATTGTTTTTATGATCCTGTGTTTTGTAATTACTGGAGGATTCTTGATTTTTGCTAAAGCAGAAACTATGTTCTTTTGCAAGTGTAAAAGATTGAGGCTTTATACATATTTGTTCAAATCATGATTTTTTACCAATGCGTGCTTCTGGTCCTTCAAAGATTTTGATATGATTTGATTTTGACCTAACATGCGTTATTTGGTAGGATTGGAGCTTGATATGTATTGGTTTCGCGATGTGAGTTTTTTTTTTTCCCCTGATTTGCAGTCATTTGGCCGGATATCTATGACTGTCGCAGTTAATGTATCTCGTTTTGAGGGTATAGCTATGGCTCCTCCTGATCCTATCCTTGGTGTTTCTGAAGCTTTTAGAGCAGACACGGATGTAAAGAAGCTCAACCTTGGAGTTGGGGCCTACCGAACTGAAGAGTTACAGCCTTACGTGCTTGATGTCGTTAAGAAGGTCAGTAAACTTTTCAGTCTACGTGGTATATGTTTTTATAATGGGAATCTAGCTTTGGATCTTTTAACTTACAAGCAGCGACAATGATTTCTATGATGGCATATCTGAAATTGATTTTCATTTCTAGGCTGAGAATCTTATGCTGGAGAGGGGTGAAAACAAGGAGGTATGTCAATATTTTCAAATGTAAGAATGACAAATTTCCAATCTCCATATTTTGTTCAACTCACCTAACATCGATCATTTTTATGTAGTATCTCCCAATTGAAGGTTTGGCTGCATTCAATAAGGTGACTGCAGAGTTATTATTCGGAGCTGACAACCCAGTGATAAAACAACAAAGAGTATGTTGAAGACATAAGATCTTATTTCTTTTAAAAGGAATTCAGTTTCCTATCCCTGTCAACTACTGAGAACATAATAACATATTAATAATAAACTGGATATCGATTTGTAAAAAATTTCCAGGTTGCAACTGTTCAAGGTCTTTCAGGCACTGGTTCACTTCGATTAGCTGCAGCGCTCATTGAGAGATATTTTCCTGGAGCGCAAGTTCTGATATCATCTCCAACTTGGGGTGTGTGATGTCACTCCCTTGTACATTTTATATGATTTGTCTCGTTGCTATCAACATTAATGGCCAGCAAACTAATTTTGCAGGTAATCACAAGAATATTTTCAATGATGCAAGAGTTCCATGGTCCGAGTACCGATACTATGATCCCAAAACAGTTGGCTTGGATTTTGAGGGGATGATATCAGACATAAAGGTTTGTTGTAGATCAGTTACACTCCACTCAAAAAAAATTCGCCATTTTGTGTTGAATCATTTGATGGCCATCCTAAACTGCACGCTGCTGTATCTTTCATCTCATTTTTTGTCTTTCTCACTACTTCAATCTGCACTAGCGTACTCTCCTCTCTCTCCCCCTCCCTCCCTCTGGGGATGGGCAGTGCTCAGGCATGCGATTGAATCATACACTATCAGTGCTTGGTATGGGAATTCAGAGACAGAGGGGGTAATCTTTCTTTCATAACTTCAGATTCAGACTGAATCATTTCTCTGAAGTTTACTATTATTTTATTGCAGGCAGCCCCTGAGGGATCATTTGTATTGCTTCATGGCTGTGCACACAACCCAACTGGTATTGATCCAACCCCTGAACAATGGGAGAAAATTGCTGGTGTCATTCAAGAAAAGAACCACATTCCATTTTTTGATGTGGCCTACCAGGTATACATTGCTTTAAATCTGATCTGAGTTACACTTGCACCATCAATTTAATTGTCCTGCTGAACCAAAGATGTGCCTTTGTGAACTACAAAATCTTTATAGAGGTTTGTTGATGTAGTAATCGTGTAAAAATTCCTTGAGAATTGGAATACTGTTCAGGGACTGATATTTAATTTCAATTGTTCAATGTACTCTTAGGGATTCGCTAGTGGAAGCCTCGATGCAGATGCATCATCAGTGAGGTTGTTTGCTGCACGTGGTATGGAGCTTTTGATTGCTCAGTCGTACAGCAAAAACTTGGGCTTGTATGCTGAAAGAATTGGGGCAATTAATGTTGTCTGCTCATCGGCAGATGCAGCAGCAAGGTGCGATTAATAGATTTGCTAAATAAAGCTTGTTCACTTGCTAGTTGAGTTTGAGATGCTGTTCCCTTAAAATACATGCTATTCTATACTGCAGCATTGTTCATTTTCTAGCCTTTGTTTTGGTTAAGATTACCTAAAAATATGTCCTCGATATGATGCATAAAAGTATTATTAAATATTAACCAGGCAACCATCCGTTTTGTCATCACCATTTATTGGTTTGGTCTCCAAGCTGATAGGTCGTGTTTCTGTTGAATGCTTGAATATCTACAGTAGAACTGTGTTAATGTTTTCTTCTCTCTTTTTTTTCCTTCCAATGAACCATAAAGGAATGGCATAGATGTGAGGACATTGATTGTATCCTAAGTCGTGTGAACAATGGAATATTACACTTTTTGCTTCTCATTATTGGGTGACCTTTTGTGAACCTTTGTTGTAATTGGGGTTCTGTCAAAGGTGTCCTGTGAACAATTTGTTTGAACCACCAATTCGATAGGGAAAACTTCTTCTCACGTCATAATACCTGTTTAAATAATGGTTTTTTTTTCTTTTAATTTTCAGGGTTAAGAGCCAGCTGAAAAGGATTGCCCGACCAATGTACTCAAATCCTCCTGTTCACGGTGCTAGGATTGTTGCTAACGTTGTTGGGGATCCAACTCTCTTTAATGAATGGAAAGAAGAGATGGAGATGCTGGCTGGAAGGATAAAAAATGTGAGGCAGAAACTATTTGACAGTCTCTCCGCAAAAGATAAGAGTGGGAAAGATTGGTCTTTTATACTGAAGCAGATTGGCATGTTCTCCTTCACAGGCTTGAACAAAACTCAGGTGATTTCTCCTCAAATTTTTATCATTTCAGCGATTTTCGAGTGATTTTGTTGTGGTAGAATCATTAAAAAAAAAACTCGTCTTCTTCATATTATTCTTTTAAATGACATTTGTTATCATTTTATATTCATGGTTGAATTCTTGAATCTGTTCTTTTCCATTTCCCTCAAACCTCTCCATTGCCATCGTTAATTCATGATCTTTCTGTGTGTTCTTTTTATGTTCGATCAGAGCGAAAATATGACCAACAAGTGGCATGTCTATATGACAAAGGATGGAAGAATATCCTTGGCAGGACTGTCTTTGGCCAAATGTGAATACCTTGCTGATGCCATTATTGACTCTTACCATAATGTCGGTTGAAAGAGATAGTGAACGAGTATACCAGAACCAACAGTTAATAAATTTTGGTGACTTGGATGTTTTACTGAGTTTATATTATTTTACAGAAATTTTGTAATAATGTTCACTGGTATGACTGTCACAAATCCATGTAAACTGAGCTTTGATTGAGGCTGTTTATAACATCCCAGCTGGTGCGAGTTATAGTTTTACTGCGACATGGTGCCAATTTTCCTTTCTACCTTCTCTTCACAAGGCATTCTCTTTACTGTGATAACCTCTAACTTTATTAGGGAAAAACCGAAAAGAATTGCAGCACAGAAGAGAGCTCGCTGCTGAATCTAGAGATCCAAAAGATTCGTAAAGTGCTGTTTTACAGATTCTTTGAAGTTGCTGAAAAGATGAACTGATTGCGTACACAGCCAAGAGGTTGAAAATGAGCTTGGTGCAAATTTGGGATGCTATTTTTCTTGATCTCTAAACTTTGCTTCGATTTACAAGAGTAAAGATTCTAATGCTCTTGAAACGCATCGATATCAACCTTCTTGTCCGAAATAACCAACGACATGAATTATCAAATGATACATCAAAATATGCACATAAGAAAGTGCAGTGGATCAATGATTCATCAAACACAAACTAAAGCAGATGCAGCAGCATCCGAAAATAGTTTCCCTGATGCTTAGCCTTGCCGATGACCTCTAGGAGTTGTAGGTTGTGCAACTCTTAGCGTCCCTCCAAGCTCAAGAGGAACCAGTGGGACAAGAGAGTGCACAACATCTGTTATGAGGGGACGGTAACTCGGCTCTGGTTGAATACACAATACTGCCACTGCAGCAACCTGCACAAATTGCTATCCATTTAGCCAACTCAAGCAAATTGAAATTCCTAATCTACCCTAACATTACCTAAGCTTGGCCTAACTCAAGGCAAACGTGCTCAACTATCATTGCCACCAGTTTGAAACTTGGCTCCTCTCGCTTTAAAAAGGAACTAAATAACCTAAAGTATGCTTCCATATGCGTCTGGTTTTGTTAAAAAACTTAAACTAACTTACCTGGCTAAAAAAATTTCTTAGTTCAACAGACCCTTTTTCTCTCCTACCTTGCCAACAACACTTGGGGCAGAATTGATCAATTCGACCTTGAACTAAAGCAAACCTGAGGCAAAATTTTGTTGTGCCCACTCACAACTACCAAACCAATCCAGATTTATTACTTTAAGGAAAAATTTTCCAGGTTGCTTTGCATTAGTCAATCATGTACAGAGAATACCAAAACAATCCACTCACACTTTTAGATAGTACACATCCAATCAAAGAAGTAAACTATGGTTTTTGAGGTTCACAAACCTGGAACAAGTACTTCTCGTCTACTGAATCTCTGATCACAGGATCCACAATGGTTGGAAGGACAGCTCTGTTAGTAAGCTGAGGCATGGCCTGCATTTAAAATAGCCATAGAATTAAATATAGTTATTGAAATCTTGAATGATTGCCTCCCAAAAGAAAATAATTTTTTGGATGAGTAAACATACCCATGTTACTATAGATTGGCAATGAGCTGGTGCCAGTTTTTCTACAGGCCTTCTTCCTAATAGAAGCTCCAGAAGCACAACTCCAAAAGCATAGACATCACTCTTATCTGTCAATTCACCTATAATGTTTTAAAAAGTTATTTCTTGAGAGGGGGGAATGGCAAAATGCAAAACAAATACAATGGGATTCCAGTCATTTGCATTTCACTGACATTTTTTTCATCTATTCTCATGTGATTTGCTCCCTTAAGGGCATCCTTAAAAAATTGTTTGGTTGATGAACCTTGAGTGTTACATCATCTCCAAAATAATGGAGTGATCACACAACATTCGAGTGTTCTAGATTGTGAAAGCTCAAAACAAGCAGTGGCATTTTACACTTTGACCCAATAAAACTTTGATAGGAAATGCATCGTACTTCAGAGATGCTTTGACAATGCTATCTGAGATTCATTGCTTCTAAGCTCATCAAATCATGCAAAATGTATCAGTCTTCTCCCTAAATTCACCTAAACTAAACTAGTTTATATAAAAAAAGGTGGTTTCTCAACTCAACCCTGTTGTCTAGCTAACAAGTCGAAACTACTGATATCGAAATTTTAACCAGTTTAGTTTAGCATACCATCTAGCAGATACTCAGGGGCTACATAACCCACAGTGCCTGAAAGCTTGAGCTTGTTCTTGTTATGAGAACTATCAGCTACAGCAAGACCGAAATCTGACAGCTGAATCCAAACACAAGTTATGAGAAAGAGAGAGAAGGCAAAGTGAAGTGATGGAAGAAGAAAATAATTGAGAGTTTCATTAATTTAACACAAACTAAAAAAATTTATACATTTTTACCTTGGCATTGAAGTTGGCATCCAAAAGTATATTAGATGATTTCAGATCTCTATGGATCACTGCTGGCTTGCAGAACTCGTGCAGATATTCTAATCCTCTAGAGTCAACAATTTGAAATAAGCAAATACTCAAAGAAAAACAAACAAACAAAAGAAATTTAAAAATCAACAGAAAGAAAACAGCAACTCACCTTGCTGTATCAAGAGCAATTTTCAACCTTAAATGCCAGTTTAATGAAGATCCGCGAGAAGTTCCTAAAGCATCAACAAAATCCATGAAAAAAAATAGATATATATATATTAGCACTTCTATATTTCATAATGTCTTAACTCATCTACCATGACACAATAACCCTTAAAAAAAAATGGGAAAAATATTTTACCATGCAATAGATCTTCAAGGGACCCATTGGACATCAACTCATAAATAATGAACCCCATCTCCTCATGAACACTATAGCCCACAATAGAAATTATATTTGGATGCTGAAATTTGCTTAACAAACCCACCTCATTCTGCAATTCGAATTAATAACAAATCAGCACCGAGAAAACAAAGCTAAAAGGAAAAAAAATGCATCAAATCTTCAAGAAAATTGATAGCACCTCAAATTCTCTCTGTGCATCATCAGTTGCACAGTCTAGTTTCTTGACTGCAATACTTGAGTCATCTTCCAATACAGCCTTATATACAAGTCCGAATCCACCCCTCCCCAACAATTTATCATCTTCAAAATTGTTTGTTCCTTTCTCTAGTATCTTATAATCGATTAATGAAACAGATCCCTTGTTACTAACCATTCTCAAGGAACTGAATTTGCCAAAAAATGGTGCCATTGAAAGCCCTTTCTCCACATCTTCACATCAAAACAAAGAATTACTAACAAAAAACACAGCAGTGAACACAAATTTTGGAGTAATATAAAGATGGGTTGTTGGTAGAAAAAGAAACCTAAGCACCTGAACACTGAGAAGCTTTCTTCTTTTGACAGGACTTCCTGTAGTAAATGAAACAAGAAAACAGAGAAAGAAAGACGATAACAACAAGAATGCTACAACAAACAATGAGTAACAAAATTATTTTCTTGTGCAACTCCTCGTGCTTTTGTTGGTCTTTGATTCCCATTTCCAATTCAACCCCTGGTCAAATTATACAAAGAAGCAAACCTTTTAGCTTATTAAGCTTTTTCAAAAAAGAAAAGAACCATTAAAACTAAATCTTGAAACTCTATCAACACTGTGTAGAGAGATGGGATCATGACCCAAAGAACTAAACTTTTTGTTACATATAGTGTGAAGCCATAAATGCACTAGATTATGTAGTCGTTACTTAAATTTGGCACAGAAAGTTTGAATTTTTGAAATCACCTAAACCACCCCAAAATCATTTCTTTTGAAAACGAAAAAGGGCCTTTAAGTACCTGGAGAGAAGGCAGCCATGGAAGTGGAAATGGGAGAAATGGGAGAGGGGGGCGGTGAAGAAACAAGTGGGTCTTCTTGTATGGCATGTACTACTACTAGACATAAGTGAAAAAACCAAATGGGAACTGTTTGAAGAGCAAGAACAAGATGAAGAAGCTTCATTGTTTGTATGTATCTAAGTTGAAAGAACACATGAAGATTGAGATATATGTTAGGACTTTGAGGTTCCTTAGCTTTGTGGGTTCAACAAAGAGAGAGGTTGCAAGTCGTGGAACACCATGGGAATTGGGAAGGGTTTGTGTGTGTAGATTGGTTAACACTTTGTTTTGGGTCTTCTTCCAGTGCTAGGAAATGTCTTTCCTTTTTTTTGAATCTTTTTATCTTCCTAGTAAACTGTTTTTCTGTGTTTAAAAAGGAAAAGAAAAGGGAACAAAAAGAGGCCGAAGAAAGCTATTTATGATTTGAGCCATTGAATTGGGGCCACCACACAACAATCATGTGGGCAGTTGTAAAAGAGATTAATAAAAGTTATATATCCAAAAAAGTTGTGAAAGCTATATTACGTGTGTGTTTTTTTTTCAAAATTTTTTATTCTTGATATTATTTTATTAATATCATTAAAATAATATCAATTTTATATTATTTTAAAAAAAATTTAAAAACATTTTGAAAGACAGAACCTCCCACAACATTAAACAAGCAAATTGATTAATATAAAGTTTGGCTGATATCTTAAAATTAAAAAAAATATACATTTAATTGAAGAGACTGATATAAATATATAAAATAAATTTATTTTTTATATAAAAAGTACAAGAAGAGAGATATCACACCTATCTCTAGTGTTTTAATATCTTTTATTTCAAAATAGTAACTAAAATTGTTTTAGTGTGTTCTAAGAAGGTAAAAATTATTAAATAGTCTAGCGTGCGTGAAAAACAAGTAAATATCATTTTGATTTTTCAATTTAGATTTTCTCTTTTAAAACCCATTTGCCTGCTTTGTTCAATTAAAACTCAGATCGATCGATGGAAAAACAATAAGAATTTAGAATTCTGGGAATAAATTTAAGTTTGTATGTGGAAATAAAGATGT
>Ga0325414_1003905_pt1 | contig 15553 bp, 4 predicted proteins | sample PopdelMetagenome_8_FD_206183 | JGI IMG/M metagenome (GOLD analysis project Ga0325414, IMG submission 206183) | Populus deltoides microbial communities from Bellville, Georgia, United States - Leaf-PdKOR-R3 | ecosystem: Host-associated > Plants > Phyllosphere > Phylloplane/Leaf | place: USA...
TGCTCTTCTTTGAAGGGCTTGTGGGGACCACTTAGCTGGAGCATATTCTGTTATTCTAAAGTATTAGGTTATAGGTATTGTGAGCTGACAAGTATATATGCTCATCATATAAATAAATAAATAAATAAATAAATATTACTATATATATTGTCCCCAAATTTCCATGGCCATGGCAGGATGGGAATTATTAATTTCGAATTCTTGGCAGCAAACTAAAGGCAGAAGCTTGACAAGTAAATTACCAGAGACGCCGTGTCCTCACGCTTCTTTTACTTTGAACGGATTTGATTTATGACTGCTTCCTGAAGCGCGTTTCTAGTCGGGTTACCTGGAAAGTTGTAATTTTCATTTTTCTTCCAAACGCATTTCTCTCGAGACAATTTCTTTCTTTCTTTATTCTTTCTTGAAAATAAATAAATTAAACCACTTGATCGGAAGGTCAGCATATTTGAAACATGACGTGAGATATGAAATCTATACCAAAACAAATTAAAAAAAATTCAAATATAACATTAAAGGCACAAGAAGATGAAAAAAGAATTAAAAAAAATAATTCAAATAAACTTATGCAAGCGGCGGGCGCAATAGCGCAGGTGAGGGAAAATTTTTGTGGATGTGAGAAAAAAAATATTAAAACAATGCTAGGATTTTTCAAGAAACAAAAGATAGGTTTGGATAATTTAATAATATAAAAAAGGCTACTTTAATTTAATAACATTGAAAACAAAATAAATTTAGAAAAATTTTCTAAACTTGTGTTAATATTTCAAAATAATAAAAAGTAAAATCTCAGACTCAGACTTAATTAAGAAGATCAATTCCTAACCAAAGAATCCTTGTTAAAGCAAAAAAACAAATATTAATAAAAAAATAAAGATCAGACCTGATAAAAAAAAAACAAAGAAAGATGAAAGTGCAAAAAGAAATCAATTTTATAAATTACCTCTAATATAAAAATAGCAATCAAAAGAATGAGGACCAAATCTGAAAGATGAAAAAATTAAAAATAATGAAATTGAAATAATTTCTTCAAATAAAAAAATTGCAAATAAAAGAAAAAAAAACTAAATTTGAAGGGGAAAGAAATTAAAGGGCTGACGTGATTTTTTAAAGGGGCAGTGCACAAATCAAGGTAGGGGTGAGAAAAGAAAGAAAAGTGAATCGACACCAAACTAAACCGAACTATCATATAAGTTTCATCTTGAAAGGAAGAATATGCTGAGACTAATCAAATGATATGACAGAAGCATGCCTATGATCACTGTAGCCAACCGCATGCCCCACCCAAAAACAATAAAACTGTTAATGTGTGTAATGTACGTGTCAACAATTTTTTTTCTTTTTTTATTATAATTTGACAAAGATGAAACTTTCCTCAAGACTAAATGATAATAACAAAAAAAACCATTATGAAATTACTATTAAGCCCCCGAATCAAGGTTAATTTTAATTTTTTTTTTTATGATCACAACAATGGAGTTATTAGGAAGTCATTACACCATCTATAATAAAATAAAATTTGTATAAATCCCATACATCCAAGTTCTGTTTTTAAAATTTTAAGTGTGATACAGTAATTTAACTATTTTAAAAGATTTAAAAAGATAGTGCTCCCTCTCTCTCTTAAAAAATATAGAGAAAGTACAAATTTTTATTAAAATTGATTTTTTTTTATAGTTAAATAGTTAATCAATGAATAATCTTTTAGCCAAAACTTCCTCCAGTCATAATGGGTATTTCGTTATTCTTAAGCTCTAATTTTGACACGAAGAACAGCTTCTAATGGAATGTAGGGATTAACTTTGTCGTGAATTCAAAATGCCAAGGACCACCTAACTCTCCCTTTCGGAAACATAATGTTTAATACGATGAAATCAAAACCACATGAATATCCACTATCATGATGGACACCCAAATCTACTTTTGAGCTTTATGTTCTTAACCACGCTACATTGCAGATTCATATATAATAATAATAATAATAATAATAAAATTTAGATGATACAAACAATTTGTTTTTTTTTTTTATAAAAAACAATATCTTGGTGATGTAGACTTATTTTTTAAAAAATAAGAGAAATTAACAATTTCAGTTATAACACCACAAAGATTAATATATTGGTTTTATTTTAATATATATATATATATTAACATTATTTTTTTATCGTCTAATTAAAATAAAACCAATATATTAATCTTTGTGGTGTTATAACTGAAATTGTTAATTTCTCTTATTTTTTAAAAAATAAGTCTACATCACCAAGATATTGTTTTTTATTAAAAAAAAAAAAACAAATTGTTTGTATCATCTAAATTTTATATATATATATATATATATATATATATATATTTAAAAAATATCATGATACCTTGAAAAAAAAAACAATGGGAGCATGTAATTAGATAAGAAATCAGACTAGGTCAACAAACATCGAAGAACATAATGAAAAAAAATTAACTACACAAAAAGATCTAAAATAAAAAATGATAATTAAAAGAATATAGGTGAAAATTAAAATAAAAAATAAATTAGAGGCCAACTAAATTTCTTTGATTCGTGGGTGTAATTGAAAAACAAAAGTAAGCAAAAAGAAAAAAAATATAAAAGAATAAGGAAAAAATTAAAAAACAAACTCACTATAAACCTGAATTGAAGGGTGAGATTACAAAATAATAAATTTTTTATAAAAGGGTTAATGAAAGAAATAAGAAATCCAAAGAATAAGGACTAAATAAAAATGGAATACATGAATAATTAAAATTGAAGGACTAAATCGAAAAGGAATAACACTTATTCAATAGGAGAAAGGAAAACAAATTATAAGAGAAAAAGACAAATTTTTGTTGGGATGGCTAAATTGAAGAGAGAAATAACTAAAAAAAAATAAAAATCAAGGACCAAATTTAAAACAATAACACAAAATAAACTTTTATAAAAGGGTCAAGTAAAAAAAAATCATAAATCAAAAGAATATGAACCAAATTGAAAAGCATAATATATCACAAATTGAAATTAAAAGAAAATAAAAATCTTAATAAAGAGTCAAACAAAAAAAAAATCAAAAGAAGAAGACCAAAGCACAAACGTGAAAAACAAAGAAGACCAATCTTCATTTTTTGTCGAAGAAAAGAGAAAAGAAGAAGGAAAAACAAAAAAAAAGATTGACCAATGACAAACCACCTAACCGTCGATGAGACACACCATACCAAATGAAAAGAGGATGCGGCGGTGCATTTAACTACATGGTGGATGGATATTGTTTACTACTAAAAGACACTACATGCGCTGCCTAAAATGCGCGGGCGCAACCAATGCACTTGCATGTGTAACGCACGCACCCAACAACTTTTTGAAATGTATTATTATTATTATTATTATTATTATTTTATTATGATAAAATACAAAAATACTGTTGAGAAAATAGAAAAATAGACCAATTTGGAAAGACATAAATAACACTTGACCGAAAGCTTTGGTATTGTTGACTTAAAAGACATTTTAGTAATCTAATTATACCCTAACTTTTAATAAACTGATAATACCCCTGGATCAAATGCTTATGATTTTTAGGTTCCAAGGTCATTCTAGTATTTTTACTATTCACAACTTGTTATTTGATTGAGGGGCAAAACAATAATTTTACTGTTGTAATCCATAGTAAAATAATTGTTCCCACCCCCTTGCGTTTTAGTATATTAGTTATTCACCAAGATATGAATATCGGGTGTGCGAAATTTGCTAAAAAGCCCATCATGATAGTGCATTTTTTTAAGGTGATGAAATCATAAAAAAATCATATTAATATGAGATTTTAAAAACTTTTGTTTTGGGTTGAAGTGTCTAGGTTTAACCATTACTTGATGAGTTGACGGGGGTGATTGAACTTTGCCACCACTTGCTGAGACGATGCGTGACTAGACCATGACATTGTTTGATAAGATGATGAAGCGACTGGACTTAGCCATAACTTGATGAGATGAATGGGTGACCAAACTTGACCGAGAGTATATGTAGGAGAGGAAAAGTGTGTGGAGCAAGGGAAGAGTGGGTTGAGCAGGGGAATAATGTAAATTATATTGTGTAGTATAATGTGACCTCTCTTGCTTTATGTGATCCTTTTCTACTTATATGGATGGCTTGGGTTATTTATACCATAGCCCATGATTTACTTAATGAAAAAGTAGAGGAGAAGAAATGCTTTTCTGCTCAAGTAACTGTAAACTGAGTTATTGAATATAGACACCGCACTGGATATGATAGAAACCTTGATTGGTCTTTTAGAGGCTCTGGGTAAGGAGATGATTATAATAAGAAAGATAAACATTACTCTATACATCTTATCTAAGATAAGCTGTATTATTGTTTGTTTTTAACGAAAATAAATGTTTAATGTAACTTGATTTTTTTAAAATGATTTTATTATCACTTTTAAATCAACTTCCAATGATAAATCTCATTAAGGGTTTATCTATCCTATATTGATCCATGGATAATACAATTATGATCAAAATTCAACACGAACACACACACACACACCTATGTTTATTAATATTGAATTTTGATCACTTTTAAGGATAAATCCCATGAAAAGGTTATCTATTTTATGTTGATCCATAGATAATAAAATTACAATCAAAATTCAATATTGAAAATGTAGATATTTTGGTAATCTTACCATCACTTGTGGGTCAACTTATAAGGATAAATCATATTAAAGAGTTATCTATCATATGTTGATCTATGAATAAAATTATAATTAAAATTTAGTATTGAAAAAATATATATAATTTTCTTATCACTTTGTGTCAAATTCTAAGGATAAATCTCATTAAAAAGATATCTATCCTATGTTGGTCCATTGATAATAAAATCATGACCAAAATTCATGATTGAATATATATATATATATATATATATAATTCTGTTATCATTTTTTGGTCAACTTCTAAAGATAAATCCATTTAAAGAGTTATTTATCTTATATTAGTCCATGGATAATAAAATCACGATCAAAATTTAGTGTTAAAAATAATTTTGTATTCTAAAATAGGCGTTGGCCCCACGAAAATGGAGAAAATGGGCTTTGGACCCATTTTATTATTATTATTATTATTATTATTATTATTATTATTATTATTTGTTTAAACTTATATTCTAACACATGCTATAATAAGATCTCATTCACAAAACAAGCCCCAACTTAACAAACCGCAAGTCCATAAACCAAAACACACAACAATCCAAACCAAATTGCAAATGTCTAAATAGTTCAAAAACACACACATTACAATGAAAATTTTGTCCAAAGTTTCACAACATTTTAACAATTTGTCAAAAAGTGATTTAAGGTTAGTAATCGACTTTCCAAGGTGGTTGGTGTGTCTGGGATCTACTGAAATCAAGCTAAAAAAGCTGCTAGAATAGTGGTAGCATGTGTACCCACTCCCCACTATTATTGTCGACGTGTGGTTATTGGTGTTTCCATGATCTACTAATGTCAAGTCGAAGAACTGTTGTGATAGTGACAGCATGTGTACCCAAGTGTGACTATTATTGTCGATGCATGGTTATTGGTGTGTCCATGATCTATTAAAACCAAGCCAAAAAAGCTGCTAGAATAATGGCAACATGTGTACCCACGCACTACTATCACTGTTATCGCTTGATGGTCATATGTCATTGCCAAATGTGGGCTACCAACTATGGTTCTATAGCAGAACTTCTTCCTCTTCACTTTTATACCACTAGTGAGATTCACTGTCTCCTGTAAAGAAAGAAATACACATAAACAATTTTTTTTTATTTTTTATTTTTCTCTTTATCTATCTTGGGACTATTTCTCTCTTCTTCTCTATGAGCAAGCTTGTTGGCGTGGTGGCCTAATGGTGGTGTCTTGCTTGCTTCTCTACTGTAGATGCGAGCAACAAGAAGGGGAAGAAGTTTCACTTACTTTTTTTTCATGAGGGAGAAAGGCTCGGTTTTGAAGGAGGTGGTTGATTGAGCGTTGCTGAGGGGTTTATGATTGGTATGTGAGTGGTGATTCAAGGTTTGACATACTTGATAATGAGACGGTTCGTGTGTCTTATTTGTGAAGATTGTTTTGTGGTTATGAGTAGAGGTTATGGGTTGAGTTGGATGACTGCTAGTTAAAAAGATGGGTGTTTGTGGTTGAAGGAGCTATCTAAACCTTGAGAATAAATTTTTACATAAATTGAAAATAATATAAATGGAAAAAGAAAAATGAGATAATTAATGTACAAATTAAATAAATTGGGGATCAGAAATTTTTCTTATATGAATTTCCCAGGTAAAATATTTTGAAATATATATATATATATATATATAAATAAATATAAAGAAGAGTTTTAATTAACTCAAAGATAAAGAGAGTGAGGTTAAATGTAAGGAAAACAAATTAAATTCAAATGTTATGGGTGGAATTATAAAAAATAAAAAGAGGTGAAACTTAAATAGTAAAAGGAAGAAAAAAGGGGGTAAAAAACACTTATGTAAGTGGGGTTAAATTAAAAAAAAAACAAATAATGAGATTATAAATACCCTCTTTTCTTCTCCTCAAGGCTAGCTACAATAACAACAAAAGGGAGGAGAAAAATCTAAAATTTTCCACTAAAACAAATTGAGAGAGAAACACCAAATTTGCTAAGTTTACACAAGGTTTAGATCAATTGGTAGGGAAAGCATCATTAGGCAAGGAAATTAGCAAGAAACAAGTGAATAAAATTATGGGGAGAGAGTGAGGGCCGACCGGTGTGCAAAAAGGGAGGAGTCAGAATTTTTCAACTGGTTGAGGATTGAAGTCCAATTTATCACTAGGTAAGGAGCCCTAAACTTGATTATGTAAGCCAATTTGAATTCGATTAGGAATTGGAGTATGAACCTTAAATTAAGTTAGGGTTCTTAAGTAGAATTTGAGGAAAATATAGAATCGTATGAAATTGAATTAATTAGAGTATTAAAGATTGTCTTGAATATAAAATTATATAGAGATACAAAAAAGAAAAAGAAAAATTCTATGGTTAAAGAAGCAAAGGTGGCTGACCATTGGGGGGGTGAATTGGAAGAGAAGAATTTATGATTTTCTTTATAAATTGCTTGTCATGTGAGGTTTATAATATGAATAAATGGTTGTTTTGGAGGGAGAGTGGAAAACAAGGATGTTTGAGGGTTCATTTAAAACATTGATGAAATTGGACAGATTCGTTTCCCTAACTTCTGTAAGGGATTAAAGCCTAAAAATAATAGAATTTGGAAAAGGTCCTTTCATAGGAGTTCTAGCCAAGGATGTTAGCTTTCCTATGAGAATAGCTTCGCCTAATTTGGAGTTCTAGAACTGAAAATATAGGTAAAACTCTAAGGAGAAGTTGGGCTACCGTCTCTGCAGGCAAGTTTGACAAGTTGCTAAAACATGTAATGTAAATGTGTTAGGGGAAGAATTGGGTTTCTTTCCATCAGAAAATGTGTAGTTTTTTCTTTTAAGGTTCAAATGAAATAAGCTGTGTTCGGAACCAAGATTTATAATGTTAGTTATGATAAAAAAAAATGATCTTAAGGGATGTAATGGTAAACACAAATGTGAAGGAAGAAATTGTTGAAGGGAAGTCAATATTTGTTAATTTTATTATAATTAAAAGGAATATAACTTGAATAGAAAATAATATGGTATACTTGTCAATATAGGAGAGACCATAGGAGTTGCACAACAACAACAGGGGAGCATGAGTCAAACTTTTATAGTAGTTAGGTGTTTTACACCTATATCTTTCTTAAATGTACATAATTATGAAAACTTGTTTAATTTTTGGATTTTATATATAAATGTTGCCAAAAGGGAAGCATATAATAAAATGAATGAGAAACGAAAACAAACTTGATTAACTATTCTAGTTGGGAATACTTAATGATACGAATGAGTTCCATTGATATCGATATTTCCCTACATTTGATTAGTCGGTTCCGAGAACGGGAGGCTAATGATGTCAGTAGGGTTTACTAACATTGACATGATCATCCTAGAACATAAGGGATATTGAACTTGATTAACTATTCCGAGTTTACAATAATTAATGATACCAATGAGCTACATCGATATTGACATTTCCATGCAACTTGATTAGCTATTTCTGATATAGAGGCTAATGATGTCAATGATCTTTGACATTAGCATTTTCGAGGATATTTTAAAGGATTGTTGAGACTTGATTAACTATTTCAAGTTAGGAATAGTTAATGATATCGACGATATTCATGATAAATTTTATTAGTCGGTCTCGGTGAGGGAGACTAATGATACTAATAGGATTCATTAGTGTCGACATTATCATCCCAAGGTTTAGGGAAGAAAAAAATAGATATGATTAGCTATCCGATGAAGGATGGTTAATGATACCAATAAATTGATATCAACACTTTCTTGGAGGAATTGTCATTTGGTATAAATATATGATATTGGTTGGAAATTGAGAATGAAATGAAAAATATTAATGAATTCATGAGAAAGAAATCCTAAAAAGAACCAAGCAGGAATTGTAGGGAAATATGAATGAATGTTAGTCTTGAATAAATTACTTGATTACCAATATTAATATTGTTTTTCCATGATATTTATATTTCAATGTTATATTTGTTCTAGGTCCATCATGTTCATGACATGAGTGATTTTCAGATCTTTATATCATTTTGTTATCTAGTTTTAGGTGAATATTTATGTATTTTGTATTTTAAGAAACTTTCATGACTTGAATTATAATAATATCTTTTAAATTGAATGTATGAACTTAAATTTTGTTTTCATGTATTTATAATCTACATATATGTGTTTACTTATTTAGTGCCATTTAATACTCAATTTCTATTATATTAATGTTTGAGAGATTACGATTGCATTAATGTTAATTGTTGAAATTGAGACCCAAGATGATTGGGTCGTGATTGGAAAATGGTTAATAAAAATATAACAGGTTGTTGTCACTTGGAACCTCCTGGTACAAGAGAGATTTTTTTTGAAATTTTGGTGGACCCTTCTATGAATTTGATTTAAAAAAAAATATTTACCATGTTTTTCCCTAAATTATGATTGGTGTGCTGTTCTGGTAATTAGGATGTTGCAGGCTATCTTAGTATGGTGGTTGTTGCGGAAAAAATAATGGGCTAGAGGGAAATGAAGATTACGTAGTGGCTGCTTCAATAGTGGTTGTGGTTGTGGTTTTGGTTTTATTTTTTCTTTTCTTTTAAGAGTAAGGGAGAGAGTGGGAGCTTGAGTTTTGTTTTTGTTTTAGCCAAGAGTCGAAACTACTATGTAGGTTTTGGGAGAGTAAAGAATGGTCTCTTTTTTTTTCTTTTTTTTTTTTATGCAGGTGACTACCAGGTTATATAAAATAAAGGCCTAGGTTTTTTCTTCTTTGTGGGAGAGAGTGGGTCTTTTTTTTGGTATGTAAGTTTTAGTGAATCACCCTTAAGTTATTTTTTCTAGAATTTTCTGGACAATTCCTTTAGGTTATTTTTGTATCTTCTTTCTAATTGCTTGGTCCCTAAGCAATTTGGTTTCATTTTGGTTATCGATTTTCTTGCTTTGTGCTTTGGTCTTTTTTTCTTCTCAAAAAACACATTAACATTAATTTTATAAAATTAATTGAGATTTTAGAATGGACATGTTAACAATGGAAACACGTCGACAACATATTTTGAATTTTGGTTTTTTTTTTGAAAAGATGTTGAAAATAAAAAAAATAGCATGAGTACATCAAAAATATATATTTCTTGGATTTTAATTTTAAAATATATCAATAATCATAAAATAGGCTCGCAAATGGTTGGAAACATATGATTTGAATTTTTTGTTCTTTCCATTATTTTTTGGTTTTTTTTTTTAAATGCAGTCAAAATCAAGTTACAATAGTTTCCACCTCTCTACAATGCTTACAATACAGTCATGTGGAAAGTACTTTTCATAGAATTTGTTTAGTAAGCTTGTAAAGAAAGGATTGTGTTTTTAAAAGTACTTTTCATAGAATTTACTATTAAGGTGACCTTTTTTAGAATTGGTCATATAGGTGAGGTGACTTTCCTTAGAATTGATTATGATGTTGAGGTGACCTTTCTCAAAATGTTGAAAGTGGTTATATTGTTAAGGCAATTTTCCTCGAAATTGGTTAAATTGTTAAGGTGACATTCCTTGAAATATTGAAAGTGGTCATATTATTGAGGGGACATTCCTTAAAATTTGCCATATTGTTGTGGCGACTTTCACCAAAATTAATCATGTTGTTGATGCGATCTTTGTTAAGGCGACCTTCCTTAAAATTTTGAAATTGGTCAAATTAATAAGGCTATCTTCCTCGAAGTTTTCAAATTAGTCATATTATTAAGGTGATCTTTCTTAAAATTGGTCATATTGTTGAGGCTATCTTGCTCGAAATTGGTCATATTATTAAGGCTACCTTCCTTAGAATTTTAAAATCAGTTAAATAAAAGGTGATTGATTGGTGATTTGAAAGGCAACTTACCTCAAAATATTGAAATTGGTCATTTGAGAGGTGATCTACCCTGAAATTCTAAAAATGATCTTTTGAGAGGCGACCTACTTCGAGAAGTTGAAATTGGTTATTTGAGAGGCAACCTACCTCGAGCTGTTGAAACTTGAAATTGATTATTAGAGGTGACCTATCTAAAAAAGTTGAAGTTTTAAAATTCCTTTTTTGGTTTCCATGATTGTTAGATTGTTATTTGTGAATTCTTATCTTGAAAGAAGACTCGACAAGCCTTGGTTTCCTTGAATTTACTTAAACTTGTTAGGTTCAACTAGTTTTTTTTTTTTTTTAATTTTTCTATAAAACACATTGTTCAATGTTTTGGGGTTAAATGACATTTATGCATCTTTACATGGTTTAAAATATAGACTCCTCTTTGTCTTTAGTGATCCATGTTCTTCAATAATAACAAGACTTGCTACCTTCAATAATAACAAGACTTGCTACTTTCTGACTCAACCTTTTCTAGTTGCTTGATTCACTAGTGCATCATGCATCAATATCCTCATCAAGGATTTTTTACCACTCAAGGCTTGTGATCATCACTTGACTATTGCCATCATAATGAGCTTTTTTAAGTGGAATCGCTCCAACTGACTTAGATGTGTTTGTTCTTCTAATGACCATGAAAAGATTTGCATAATCCTTTATTAAGAACTTTGAAAAATTAGAAAATGAATTTTTTTTCAATAAATAATTTTTTCGTGTTTTAAGAACACTTCACAAATTTTAATGATTTTGTCTTTGTGTATCTCCCGATTGAAATGAAATCACTGAGATGTAAATTAGAAAGTATTTCTTTACTTGAGTTCCCAAGCCATGTCTTTCAATACAATTAATCAATTTTATAGGTCTTTTGTTGATGATTCATAAGATACATTTTGAGAAAGAAGTGTTAACTCAAAGTTGTATTATCTATGGTTCAAATGATTTTCTTGCATTTGAAAATAGAAACTGACCCGAAGTAAGCTTAAAACATTTTGTCATAACTCAGGGATTTATTTTTTTGGAAAGGATGATCTGACCTTTTATGCAGGTGAGATTTGTAATTGCTGAAGCTATGTGATTAAATGACCATTTTTTTGTTAGTTTCAAAGCAAAAGGCTCGAGTGGAAGCTTGAGGCTTTGTTGAGAATTTTTTTTTCTCTTATTGAGTACTCATTTTATTAGCATGTAGAATAATGAGTAGCTTATTCATGATATCATGACTCTTTTTCGTATTTTGAGAGTGCCACTTATTAATCCAAGATGCTTGTTTAATTGATTAAAAAAAAAAATTTAAAAACATGTAATGTAGACTATGGTTATTGACTATGAAAAAAAAGAATTCATAGGCTCAAAAAGTGTTTCAGGGTTTTAAAAACTTAGAATCATTATTATTTGTTTGAGTTGATGTATCTTTCATTCTTTCTTGTCGTACTTCTTATATTTGCTTTTTTTTTTATTTTTTTAATTGGGCACCCTCATTTGCTTTTGACTGTCATTTTGATTTTATTTTTGACTTGGACATGCTCCCCAACATTTGGATTTTCTTAGGTTCTTTTGCTTTTGGATTTTTCACAACTTTTTTTAATTTTGATCTTTGAATCTCTAGCTACCCCTAGTGATCCTAGTCAAGGTTTTCATGAAGAAAAACTTATTTGGGTTCAAATGAGGACCACAAAGGATATATTCATTTTTGAATATGAAAATGATAGCAAAAATGACCTTTTCTTGTTTTAGGCACAATCATTTAAAACCAATATATTTTGACATCGTCCAGTATGGTTAGTTTGGACTTAGAAAGAACTATGTTTTATGAGTTAAGGAATATTGAATCCATTACATATCATCAAGCATACAACTAAAATATTGAATCCATTGGACTTCCCTTTTTTAAAGGAAGGTTAAGTCCTGGTTGCAGATTAATAGGAGCATGACTATTCTGCATAGTGCATTCAAGGTCTTAGTGCTAACAAGAAGTGGTTGTAGTCAAGAATGCACAGAGTTTCTTTAGCCTTGGTTATGTATCTTATTTGGGGAGAACGAAATAGAATAGTGTTTGATAATACTGATAAATCTATTGATTATTTACTCTGTAAGTTTCAGATTCTCTTCCACACAGTTTTGTACTTCCATGAATCTAATCCCTTAGCTTATAGTGTTTTAGGTTAAGCTCTGGAATGTCTTTACATGGGATTTGGTTATTTGTATTCTGGCCTATTTGAAAGCTTACTGTCTTCCTCTTTTCTGCTTTTGTGTCTCCTGTTGCTGTGAATATTTCTTGCTGCTTCTAACTATGATGTTTCTTTGCTTGTCTGGGATGTCTGCAACTTCATCTATTTTTGCTTCCTGCTTTTTTACTAGGGTTTTGGGAATGGCTGGGAGAGTCTCTTATGCTGGTCTTTTATTTTTCTTCTAGCGTGTTTGTTGCATGGCTTGCTGTTGTTCTTGTTATTTTATGCTAATGGGTATTTCTTCCAGCACCCGCTCCTCTATTTGCTGGATGCTCTGGTTTCTACTGGAAGGTGATTTGTTATTTACTGTACTCCCTCTGTCTTTGTTGATCTGCTTGCTGGTCTCTACTAGCTAGGCTACTCAGCTTTGCTTTTGGCTCCTTTGGAGTCTGGGTTCTAATATTGATTTTGGTTGCTTTGTGTTGTTGGTTGGGTTAGCTGGTGTTTCTTCCAGCGCTCGCTCCTCTATTTGCTGGATGCTCTGGTTTCTACTGGAAGGTGATTTGTTATTTGCTGTGCTCCCTTTGTCTTTGTTGATCTGCTTGCTGGTCTCTACCAGCTAGGCTGCTCGGCTTTGCTTTTGGCTCCTTTGGAGTCCGGGTTCTAATATGGATTTTGGTTGCTTTGTGCTACTGGTTGGGTTAGCTTAGACACCTCCACTATGTGGTTTCTTTTTTAACCTTTCCTGCACATTTTGGTTTTGGCCTTGTATAACCTATTTTTTTACAGGGAGTTTGTTCCCTATATTTTATTTGTGTATAAAATATAGGTTTCTCTTTGATGCCTGGTTAGTTGGTCTATGTATGCATAACCTGGCTATTCCTGGTATTCTTTTGCTTGGGAGCCTATTTTCAATTTGTATATGTATCTGAACTTGCTGGTTTTTCGGCATGGTAACTTTTGATCTTAATTTATAAAAAAACATAGCTTCAAGAAACATGGTATATGTGTAACTAAGGTTTTTTTCTTTTTTAATTTCCTTATTAGTTCAAGTTATTAGTCACCTCAGAATGAGAATTGATTGATTAATTTGTTTACCGTCCTATAAGTACGATGCCTAAATGCTATTTTGAGAAAACATCAACTTATTTATAAGATTAAAACTAAAGTTAAAATTTTCAGGTTTGTTTTGGCAAAAAGTTTTTGACAAAATTGGTCTGGTCACAATGTTTTGAACAAAATCATGGGATCGGTTACGAGGTTAGTTTTACAAGTCTCAAAAGGGTGGAGATTTCCGCTTAGCATCTTGCATGACACACCTTGGGGTTTGATCATTTTTACTATTATATTTATCCAATTATGGACAACAATAAAAATACCAAGTATTACTTTCACAAAACAAATCTCTTGATTTTTTTTATAAAAAAAAGAGCAAAAAAAAGGCCTATTTTTTTAAAAGGATGTGATGTGATCTCAATATACATGGAAAACATACTTAAAAATAAAATATAGAATAACAAAGTTTAATAACAAAATGATTGATAATTCAACACTCCTTTTTGGATCAACATTCCTTATTTATCCCTTCCATTTTTTTTTCCCAACTGTTTGCTATGCTGAAGATGGTTTGGTAGCAATGTCATAGGCAAGGATGTCAAAATCGCGATTTTAACACGACACGGAATATGCAAACCAAACTCGGATCGTAAAAACGGATCGTAAAATCGTAAGGAATTTTAAAATACATTAAAAAATTTATGTTTCAAATAAAAATTCATAGCATTTTAAAATATATGCTTCAAATAAAAATCCATACATAGTTCAAGCACCTTAAAATACATGGTTAATACATGCTTCAAATAAAAATCCATACATAATTCAAGCACCTTAAAATACATGGTTCAAATAAAAATCCATACATAATTGAAATAACTATTCATTAGCTAATAATTAACAAACTTAAAACAAATAATATGCTGGTGTGTCATGTAAACTAAAACCAGCTTCATTACCTTCATCTTCCTCATTATTCCCCAGACATTCATCAATATCATTAGCATCAAGAGGATTATTAGCGTCACTACTAGTACCAACACCAATATTATGAGCATTAGCGCTACTACTAGTACCAACACCAATATCATCAATTTGAATCTCCAAATCATCTTCAGTACCATGACTCTCTATTTCAGCATCATTAGGAATTTCTTCTTCATCACTTTCATCTTCATTACCATTTTTTCTTTGTGTTGCATTGTTAATAGCACCAAGCAAATCAATGTTTGAATGTTTTTCTCCCTCGGTTATCCAATCATCATCAGATGAAAGATCATCTTCTACACCAAAATCATCTGCTTGCTTTTTGACTTGATTATTATTCAATTTCAGATTGCACATTACAAATACCAAGTCATTCATTTTTCTCTGGTGCAAACGATTTCTTCATTTTGTACGAACCTAAATAAATAATTCAATTCAAATTGATAATATTTTTATCAAATATTTCAACATTTAAAATAATAAAATAAAAAAACTCACCATTTCAAATGCACTCCAATTACGCTCACATCCAGATGAAGTACAAGTCAAGCTTAGAACTCGGATTGCAAACCTTTGTAATTCTGGACATTAACCTCCATAAGAATCCCACCATTGAGCTGGAGTTTTTTTTTATCTCTTACTGTCTTGGCAGCTGATTAGTACTTAAAAGTGCATTTTTATTTAGGTTTTATATCATCATTTTGCACTTGAAGTATCAATAACTCCTTAACTAAAGCATGTTTTATAATAACATATCTAATAATATAAGATACCTTTAATTTATGGTAAATGTTCATCTTAAATGCAGG
>Ga0325414_1003908_pt1 | contig 15548 bp, 6 predicted proteins | sample PopdelMetagenome_8_FD_206183 | JGI IMG/M metagenome (GOLD analysis project Ga0325414, IMG submission 206183) | Populus deltoides microbial communities from Bellville, Georgia, United States - Leaf-PdKOR-R3 | ecosystem: Host-associated > Plants > Phyllosphere > Phylloplane/Leaf | place: USA...
AAACTTGCATTTACTCCAGCCATGGGCACTCATCTCCTTCTCTTTATAATAGAAGGCCTGATTTGGGAAGTGAATAGAAACTTGCATTTACTCCAGCCATGGGCACTCATCTCCTTCTCTTTATAATAGAAGGCCTGATTTGGGAAGTGAAAGAGCCAATAGAGTCAAAGACATCTTGCAGGTAGGACTCTGATCTTGTCTCCTTCTTATAAGCAGCATAGAACCTCTCACTGGCCATACTTTTAGTTACAGTTACAGATCTGTGTGTGAAGATGAAAGTGTGAAATGTGAATTGTGAGGGAGCGGCTTAGGAGCAAGGAGAAGGACGGCTAGAGTACAGTGGACGCTAGGGTTAAGAATAAGCACGCGTGTTTTTTTTGTATTTATAGTACCCCCAACTGAACTGGTTTGGTTCGGTTGGGGTTTTGCCGATTTTAGATTTCTGAAACCGAAACCGAATTGAACCGAATTTTTTTTCAAAAATTTTAATCAGTATTTTTTTACAGTTCAGTTTTTTTGGTTATTTTTTTCTCGGTTTTCTTGGTTTAATCGGTTTTTTTGCTCACCCCTAGCAAGATCCTTGGCTTCCAACCCAGGCGCGCCTAAGCTTTTGGATCCCTAGCTAGGCATAGGTGTCTAACTTGATAGACTTAGCGATAAATGATCTTTTTTTCAATTTTGATTAATGTTATTTAGATTTTAGTTAATACCCCCTCTCTCATTTATTTATTTTATTTCTTACTTTAAATTACTTTCTATATAAATTATGATTAATATCCTTTTAGTTTCTTAAATTATTTAGTTCCCCTAAATTAGTAACTAGTCTTTTTTTATTTTTTTTATTTTATAATGCTTTGAAAATATTATTGAGATTTATCTTTAAATTTTTTCCCTTTTATATTTTATATAAATAAATCATATTTACATGAAATATTTTTAAAAATAGAAATCATTTATTCTTAACAATTAGAATTATCCTCTAAGAGAAAATAAATAAACAAAATAATATAAAAAGGATAGTCTAGGTTAAATATTGCATGTGCAATCTTGCTTTTACTAGATATATTAGCCTTTTATTTTAGTATTTAATTAGGGTTACCAACTTTTTTTATTTATTAGTTTATATTTTTTAATTTATTTTATTATATGTAAATAATGTATTTTTTTACTCAAAAATCATAATAACAAAAATACATATATAATATTAATATTTTTTATTTGCATTAAAAAGAAGAAGCTAAAAAGGCTCACTCTTACATTATACACTAAGACACAGTTCACTTTAGATTGTAACTATGAAATCATCATTTTGTCTTTATAAAAAAAATCAACAAACTTGTTGTTAGGGGTAATGAAGTCTTTTCCACATGACTCATTTAACGTTATCAAATTGATTGGGACAAATCGGTCTTCTCATACTGTTTAGCATAGTAAAATTACTTAATTATTGTTAAGGAATATATATATATATATATATAGTGGCTTCTTCATCTTTTTATTTTTTTAAACACAGTGAAATAACCTAATTACCCTTTAAAAAAATTATTAAGATGGCATTCATTGGCTTTTTTGTATTTTCAGCATGGTTTTTTTGTTATAATCAAGTTGACATGGGGGCAATTTGATAATTTAATAAATATAAAATATTATTTAAAAAATAAAAGTAATTGGCATGTACATAAAGGACACTAGTGCCATTCAAACGGTATATGAGGTGTCATACGACAACCAAACAATGGCCTTTAAGGTGACATTTGAATTGTCTCGACAGCCTCTTCATCCTTTGATGGTGCATATGGCATATGGATCTCCGGTTTAGTGCTGACAACCTTTCTTTTTTTCTTCTTCTCTCCTCCTCGGTTTCCATGTCTTACCCTTTTATTTTTCAAAGTAGCCTTTCAATTTGTTTTTTATTTAGATTTGATCCTTGTTCTTTTCATTACTATTTATTTTATTTGAAATAATTTATATTTTTTTTCAATTTCATCATCCTAGTCTATCATGTTTAATCCTCATTCTTTTGATTGTTTTTTTATTTTTTATCATTTTCTTGATTTATTTTATTTTTTAGTTTTTCCCCTCATTATTTTATTTCATTTAATTTTTATATCATATTTGATCTTCATTTTTTTAACTGTTATTTTATTATTTTTTTCTCCTTTTCTTGAATTATTTTATTTTTGAATTTCTTCTCTCATTATTTATTTTATTTAATTTTATATTAGATTAGGTCCTTTTTTTTAATTGCTATTTGTTTTTATCCTTTTATTGATTTATTTTATTTTTCAATTTGTTCTCTCATTGTTTTATTTCATTTAATTTTATACTAGATTTGATTTTTTTATTGCTATTTATTTTGTTTTTTTTTTTGGATGATTGGAAATTTTTCTTCGTTGCTTTTTCAAGTTTGTCTTCTATGAATAACCTGATCTCATGACCCAGATCATGGATTTTGAAGATTAGTCTGATTTAACTTTGATCTTTAGTAGGTTTGTTTTAAATATATTTTTTTCAATTTTATACTTTGACATTAGACTATTAGGCCTTTAACTTTGTGATATTTGTCGCTTTCCATTCTAAAAGGTTATCCCAATTTCATATCTTGGATCACATGTTAGTCGAATTAACCCGGATTGATTTGAGTTTTTTATTTTTTTTAATTAATTTTTTTTCAGTTTTGTCTTTCATCATTTAGTTTGCTTAAGAGTTGACCTTCATTGTTTTATTTTTTATATATACAGGGTTATCTCGACTTCAATACCAACCGTAAATTTGACATGTTGACTCGAGTCAAATTTTTTTGTTATTTTTTAAAATTGATATTTATTTTCTAGTTCATCATTCAGCGTTTAATTTGCAGATAATTGAGCTTTAGATTATTTTTTTTTTCTATTTATAAGGATATCTCATTCTCATTCAATTTTTTCTTTATTATCAAATAAGATCATTGAGTTATTTTAAGAATATTTAGATGGTATCTTTTTATGATATTTGTAAGCATTTATTTTTTTCGATTAGTCATTGTTATTTTTTTTTTTGTTATGGTTGTCATTAATGTGATAATACTGTTTTTTTTTAATTTTATTTTAGATGGTTTTTTATTATAATAATATTATTAAATTAATGAAAGTTATTCAACTCATTTAAGTAAATGACTTAATTCTAACTTTTCTTGCTCCCATGAAAACAATATTATCACCTGAAAATTTAACCTAAATATATAAGTATCACCAATCTAATTAAAAACTAATTTAAAATATATCACGGTCACAGGATTAATGTTTTACTAGGATAATAAATTGGGAGATGTTTTTCAAAATAACTTTTCAGTTGAAAAAAAAAATCGTTGAAATCAAGTTCTGGCCCGCTACTATAAAATGGGTCGCCGTTTCTCTCCGTGTTACAGTGCAGGGTCAATAGAGTCAGGCCTCAGACACGCACTCACCTCTGTTTCTTTCTCTTCTTCTCTCCTTTGCACAAACCCTAACTTCAATCTCTCCTCAAATCACTCCACAAAAACCCCTCATCCTCGTGGCTTCTGAAATGGTTCTCTACAACCTCTCCTCCACCTCAAACAATCAGCAGCAGCAGCAGCAGCAAAACTCAAACCTTAACAACCACAATCATGTGGTCCCCACAACTATCCCAGCAGCAAGTAGTGGGTCCGACTCTAAGTTGGCCCACCCTCGCAAATCCACTGCTTCTCAATCCAAAGACCGCCACACCAAAGTCAATGGCCGTGGCAGGAGGGTCCGGATGCCTGCTTTAACAGCGGCCCGTGTCTTCCAGCTCACCCGTGAACTCGGCCACCGCTCCGATGGCGAGACCATCGAGTGGCTCCTTCGCAACGCTGAGGCATCCATCATCGCTGCCACCGGAACCGGAACTATCCCCTCCATCCCCATCTCCACCACTGTCGGGTCTGCCCCGAATTCCGCCTCTCCGCCCTCTGTTTCCGGCGAGGTCCACCCCGCCATCGATACGGGGCCCGATGTCTTCTCTCTGACGGAAGCTAGCTGTCGGCTTGACCTGGATTATAGGCACATGCCATTTACTGCTTTGTTGCTGAAGCCGCTGTCGGAGAACGTGGATTTGGAGGCGGAGGAGGGTCGGCAGGAGGAGGTAATCGGGGAACAGAAGATGTAGGACTAACATTGCATCAAAACAAACACAAGGTTCAGGGTTTTGGGTGGTGGAGCCTAATGTTTTTTTTGTTTAATTAATTAAACCACAAATCAGTCTCTTTTTTTTCCTATCTTTCGGGTGAAAAAAATAAAGGAAGAAGAAGCAGCTGTCAATAAGCTAATATTCTAAAGTACTTTGATTAGTTTTGTACAAGACTGGAGTGAACCGTCGTTTGCTTGTTGGTTGTCATTAAATATACCAGTAGTAATAGGAATTTAAACCCTGTATTATTATGGATTCTTACACAATAACATTTAGTTGCTAAGATTTTCCTGTGTATGCAAGAACTTAAATTTAACCAGTAGGTAAAATGGGTTGAGTTTTTTGAATAAAATTAATTATAAATGAAATAAAAATATTATCAAATAAATATGAAGAAAGTTCTTGGAAAAAATGACGGTTGAATATAGTATAAGAAAGTTTTCCGTTATAATATACTCAATTAGAAGAAAATAACTTATTCAAAAAAAGAATACTGACATATTTATAAATATATAGAAATGTGGTTAGTATATATAATTTATTGGCTTACCAAGGAAGCTATTTTCTATGTGAATGGCCGACCAAGTATAATGAAAAGAGAGGATAAGAAATTGATATTTTCTCGATTTTGCCCGCAAAATCTTACCAAATTGAGTTCTAATAATTAAAGAAAGGTTTTTTTATGAGTTTAAGCTCGAAAAAGGAGGAGTAGGGTGGTAACAAGAAGTTGAAGAAGAAAGAGGAATCAAAGATTTCTTTGTTAGATTTTCTTTGTTTTAGCATTATTAAGAGGTGAAGAATTCTAATCTAAGCATAATTTAAAGTTTTGTAATGAATTGGTGAGAATTTGGTGTTGATATACATTATGGAAAATTTGGATTTTAAAAGGGATTGTTTGAATTGATTATTTGATGCTTAAAACATGTTAACATGTGTGGAAAAGGGTGTTGATTAAGACATATTAAAGAGAAAATATGCTGAAGTTTTGGTTAGGGTATGAGATAAGGTTTTGAATTTGTTTGGTTTAATTGTTATGAAATTTGAATAAAATTGTGTTAGGACATGTACAAAATAATTGGATAATGGTTGGATTGTGGAGAATTTCAAGAATCTTGGTATCCTCGCCCTATACACTTGCTCGACTAAAAGGGTTGTGTAAGGAGCTTGAATTGGTTTATTAAATTGACCTTTAATTCATATTGAATTGTGTTAGTTAGATACTAAATAAATGAGTAATGTATTAATTGAGAAAAAATGAGAAAAACATATGCATTTTTTAAGGAAGAAAGTTTTGGCCAAATGCTAAGTAAAAAGGGATGGGATTTTTTATTTAATTCGTGGTTAAATAATGTATAGATATGCTAAAAGTAAGGAATACAATATGAATGAAGTGTTAATTGTGATGAATTTTAACTAAACCATACATCCTTTTTTCCATAATAGGCTCGGCCAAGACTCAAAAAAGTTAAAGGAATGAATTCTTGTTTTAATTGTTATGGAATTCAAATAGTAATGGGGTGATGTGTGGAAATTTAAGAAACTTGAAAGAATTTTCTTGTCTACTTTGTGTAGGTTTGGCCATGGAAGAGTAAAGGGAATAATGGATGGAATTAATTTAATTGGTATTAAAATTGTATTTTAAGATTTTAAGTAGAATGTGTAATGTATAAATCATATGCTAATTTGCTCGGAATTAATAAATGAAAACATGTTTTTTTAGATGGTAGTTTCAACTGAAATAGAATAAAGAAATAATGGATTGGTTTGACCAAATTGATGAGAAAACCTTGTTGAAATGTGTTAATTGATGAGTTTATTTAGGGGTAATGGATTTTATTGGAAAGAGAATTCCTACCTAATTTGCTCGGAATTAATAAAGAAAATGTATTTAATGCTGCCTACATAAAGTAAAATAGTATATTGAATGATATGTTAATAAAAAGTATTTAAGTATGAAAAACTTTATGTTTTCTTTATCATTAATTTGAGACTCGAACTTTGAATGAGAATTTGAATTTGAATTTGAATTGGATTTCTATAATAATTGAATTGTATATGACATGTTGCTATTGTTGGTACAGAAAAGCCTATAGGATTCATTCAACAGCAAGGGATTTCTGCTTAAACACAGATATTAGGTAGGTGTTTTACGCCTCTACCATTTATTATGCTTAAATTTTTAATGTTAAATAACTGCAATTTTTTTAAATGTGTTATGCATTTTTATTAATTGTGACATGAGCATCGAAAAGATGATAAATTGACTAGTTACCCTGAATGGAACTAGTGGTGTTAGTTTGTCTGATGACCAAGATTTGTACTTGACTAGTTATCTTAAATGGTACTAAGAGACCGGTTTGTTTGACAACCAAGATTTGTACTTGACTAGTCACCCTGATTGGACTAGTGACGTCAATTTGTCTCTTGACCAAGATCTCTTGATAGCATGTTTGTTGTGTTGTTGATAAACTAATATTTTTAAGGGAAACTTTACTGAAATTTCAGTTTATATATATCTATATATATTTTCCCTATTTTCTCATCTATCTATAACTATAAATACGTTGATTTGTGTTTTAAAAACTTGGGGATGTTACAAGGGTAATTCAGTCTTTTCCTTAGAATACAAAAGTCATTGCCAAATTCATAATGGACATTATGGTCAACTCATTTTTTTATTGCACGGTAAAATTATTAATTTTCTCTAAAATTTATTTTCATTTAATTAGCATTAAGGGGCATTTTTAGTTTCTAACTTTATTTTAAAAATTGGATTGACTAAATTGCCTCTAAAATCAAATTTTCTAAGTCTTGCGTCAAGAAGTGTTTTTGTCATTTCCCATTACTATTTTTGTTATTATTAAGTTGGGTTAGGGAAAACCTAGTCTTTTTCTATTTCTAAAAGTTATTAAAAGAAGTTGGTGCCAGTTACTCAGGCGCCAGCATATGGGTCAGCTTCGCGCTCTTCAAGCAACGCATTAGTCGTTATCTCTTCCTTTTCTTTTTCTCTGAGTCTAAGCTTTATTGTTAAAATCATTACATGAATCCTTATGACTTTGATTTATTGCCTGAGTTATTTATGCTCTTATATGCTAAATTAATTTCAGGTACCTCGCGAACTCATGTAGATTAGTATCTAGTTAGGGTCTTTTATGTTAAAGAAAAAGAAAAGGGTAAATGTATTTTTGGAGGGATAATCCTTTGCGTTAAATATTTGATATGTAATCCAATGTTGAATTGATGTAAATTGTAATTATTTTGGATGATTTTCTTATTTGGTTCAAGAACAATATAATTAAGTTGTTAGTACATTAAACTTAGTTACTCTATGTATTTGTTACGTAATTTTCTGTTTTTTCTTAAGGAAATACTTTATATGATTTTAAGTTATTTATTTTATAATGCTACCCTGTGAATGTGTTTATTTAATTTTCTTTTGATTGTTAATGAAATATTGCAATATGCAATGTGATGTAATTGAAATTTGGATTAGATATTCTAATTCGGTGAGATGTTGTGTTGGGTGAATCCATGATGATTGGGTTTCATGGTAACACAAAGATAAAATAAATTGTGAAGAATGGATTTGTATTGTTATTGTTAATAACTTGGTACCAATATTTAGGAGAAACTCTGCTGGATTTTTTATAGAAAACAAAATTTTGGTTTTTATCTTGATTGTATTACTAATCACGTGATTAATTGACTTTAAAATTAAGAGATGTTACACCTCGATTCTCTCGGGTCAGGGTCAGTCTATTGGGTTGAGTCGAGTTTTAAAATGGTGTTTTTCCAAATAAGGCGCTTCTGGTTTAGTCACTAGCTTTGGTCACGAGTTTGAAAAGTTAACACGGGTTGACATTGTTTTTTTCTTGATTATATCCTTATAAGTTGTTCATTTTGAAAAATAAAATTTGTTATTTTCTTCGGTTTTCTTTCAATCAGGTTATTCTCATCTCATTATTTAAGTAGTAGGTTTGGCTAAGTGGCTCAGGTATTTTTTTTAGGTCGTTTTTTTTTTATTTTTTTTAGTTTTGTCCTTTAAAATTCAGTTTTTTTTAAAAATAAGCTTCTTATTTTTATTTTATTTTTTTGCTATTTATTAGGTTATCTTGTTTATATAATCTTGCTAAAGAGTTTTAGCTACATAACCTAAATTTACAGGTTCTTTGTTTTTTGAACTGCTTTTTGTTCATTGATTTTTTTTTTTAATTCATCTTTTTATGTTTAGATTCTTAAGGATTGACAATCATTTTTTTTTTCTATAATGTTAAGTCATGGATTTTTTTTCTCTTTTTAAATACACTAAACAGTAAGAACGCTTTAACATTATTTTTTTATGTTGTGACAAAGTATCAATCTAGATAACTAATGCATGTCTGGAATTGGACCCACCATTTGTTTATTATTAAGCATGCCTCTTTTTTCCTGGTCAATGACCAATTCACGGTAACATTAAAGATTTTCTATGAGATTATTAGGAGTATAATAATAGTTGTTCTTTAAAATAATTTATTTAAAAATATATTAAAATAATATTTTTTTATTTTTAAAAAATTATTTTTACCATTAACACAACAAAATAAACATTAATAAATTTTAATTTATTTTTAAAACAAATACTTAAATAAACCGGCATTTCACATGATGATAAAGTTCCGCTACCAACCCTAGTTCAAGTTTTAGTTGCTTGCCTCGGATAGAAACATTTGGATCTGCGAACTGTAGAGATCCAATGCAGAAGAACCCCTCAAAAAAATAAAAAAAATAAGAGGCAAATGTGCCTCATTGGTGGTTCTATAAGAACTTGTGAAACTATATCCTCATCTCTCCCACAAATATGCAACAATCATAAGAAAGGACGACTGGATTGATAAATAAACCAAAAGAGAGGTCGCAATCAAGTCAAGCTTGAGTATTAAAAGTATCTACGGTCCTATATGACAATGGGAATAAAACGTTATCAAATCAATAATAATATCTTATTTTGAATGCATGAGCAAGTTCTGCGTTTTGATCAGGTAAAGAATCACACTTTCAATACACGTGAAATTTCCCAACCAAACAACTTATCTTAAGCTCCATCCATCCATCTCGCTGTCTCCATGCATTATTACAAGAATAAACAGTGCTACTCGTTTGATTATTTCTTTCTGTTATTTGAGAAAGATATGACATGCAATTCTAGAGCATGCATGCAAAATTTGGGGAAAAAAAATCTTTCCCAGAAAAATACAATACACTCGTAGAATAACTGATCTGGACAAGTATGGTTTATAGAAAGAGAAGATACAAGTTTCGCACCAAGGAGGCAGCATGTGCATATGTATAATAGCAAGCACAGCAGCAAGAGAAGATGGGGGGGGTGTCCCTCAGATTACCAGCAATATGTATCTAGTTCTTATTCCCGAAATTCCACCACCTTTTCTTCTTTCTGAATTCACTAGATGTATCTGTATCAAAACCACGAAAAGAGATCAATTAATGCAAAGTTACCAAATTAGACTTTGCACATGAAACCAAGATCATTGTCACGTAAGTGAGGGAGAAACTGATACGAATACCAAAGTCAGGCTTGTCAGAAGCAAGAAAATTCGGTTCAACACTAAACTTCTTTTCTGTCACAAGAAGTTCAGTTATGTTTTATCATCAACTTTGCCCAAGCATTCCATTGTTCTTTACTTTTTAACTCGTGCCCTTTTCCCAATTAAAGAAGCAAAAAAATAAACAATATTTACCTCCTTGAAAATAGATGGAGTTGTAGTGTACCTCTGCCCAAAAGCTCAAGAAAATGACTGCAGAAGGAACCCAAAATTCTTCATCAAAACACAAGCTTAAAAATTCCAGAAGTTTTTACATTCAGAACATATAATTTCATTAGGGTTCACAGGTCATTTATAAGCAATAAAACAAACATTAATGCTATGCTATTATTGTTTGAAAAAGAAGTCTGGGATGGGACTGGAATTTCTTTCAGGTTGCTGTCAATCATTTAAGACCAATTACATTGTATATGGATTAATTAGCACAGGAAACATTATAATAATTTTCAGTGTTTCTACTTTGGTGCTTCTGCAAAAAGAAAGAGAGAGGCAATTGTAGCAATCAGATAAGAGTTTTTACCTCTATTCTTCTGTAAAGTAGTGTGTATGGGAAAAGCAATTCACCAATGGAAAACAACGCATACAGATCAAGGTTTAACAAAACAATCACTCAATTTTTTTTATGTTTCATCAGGAATCGGTAAAACTATCAAACTTGCAATCAAACAAGCAATATTTATTACCACAACCAATTGTCAACAATATTTATTATAAACTTGAAAAAATATGATCATGGAAACAACATCTCAAAAAGGAAGATGAGGGGTAAGATAAAGGAAAAGGAAATTAATTTTTTTCAGAACTGAAACAAACATAATTTACCTCCTTTTGGCTTTTGGCTGACAGGAAGAATCTCTATGTAACATGTGTCCTTGAAAGAAGTCATGACGAGTATTTTCACGCCATACTGCAATAAAACAAGGGTACAAGCCATGGAAGATAGCACAGAATGTTACATTTTTCTTCAAAATGAAACAATGCATAAAGCTTTAAAATAGAGCAGTGCTATGGTGAAACCAGCAAATAGAGGGACAGGGTTTCACCAAAGGTAAACTACAGTCACAATGCATGTCAAATAAAGGAAGCAATTGGCAAAATGTTTTAAGAACAAAGAAAACAAAATCAATGTCCTTCAAGAACAACATCAAGTCCTTGAGCCCAAAAAAAAACAGACGACTACAAGTTGATATGATCCATACCGCATCCGCAACTGCCTGCAATGTCACATGATCACCCCACTCACCACTCCTGGCATCCAAATGCAAAGGGTATTTGTCTATTAGAATCAACACGCAAGATTCTTTATAGTTTATGAAATAGAATAAGCAAACAGTTCCATTATTACTTCGACATCTTCCTCAAATAGTCACCATACTCCATGGGAACATATCCCTCGTATATCTCTGGGTGAGATTTAAGCTGGTGATCACAAACCATTATAACAAAAATGTATAAGATCAATGAAATATAGATATATATGTTACAATTCTACTAACTCAACTTCAACCACTAATAACAAGGCAGGGAATAAAACAAACCTGATACACAACCTGTCGTCTTACTATTTTGTGGCGATCAGGTGTATTATATATTTGATCTGATAAAGCACGGAACTGGAGAATGAGAAAGTTTTAGAAAGTAAATATTAACATGTCATCATTAATTTGTCAATAAGCACTTTGACAAGCAAGATCAACAGCAGCAACAATAACAGCAAGGACTTTTCCAACATGTGGTCCTAAGGGCACTCGCAAATATCAAATATCAATATCTGGAAGGTTTCATTATCCATATTTAGCATCAACAAATTAAGGATTAGGATTTTACTCAATTATGGAAGTGAAGACCTTCCATTTATTGCTTGTTGACGTGTACCTTTAGGGCCAATCTTAGAAAAACCCTAATAATAATCCATTTACAGCAACATCTCATGGAGGAGGTCATAGTGAAGATACTCAAAAAGAAACAGACAAGGAAAAGCTAACCTGACAGTTTCCATCCCCTTGAACCTTAAGCTCTTCAAAGCCAAATAACTGCAGTCTGGATTGGTGAGAACAATAATTTAATAGCATGAAGTTTATTCCAAGGTAAAAAGATAAAAAAAAAAAAAAAAGGGAAGAAAATGAGCAATGTTATAGTAATCACATGTCTATAGAACGCATTAACTGAACTAACTCCCAATCAGACAAAATGGGAAAAGAATTTTGCTTTATCTGCAGCAATAATATCTGTACACAATACCTGTTCAGAAGCCTTTCATGATCTGAAGTTGCTTCATCAATTGAAGGTATTTCTCCATTAATTCTTGGAACATGCTGCGAAGCATGAAAGAAATTTTGGCAGGTGATAAGCAAAACCAACAATAGGGGAAATGATATGCCCTTGCAAGCATGTATAAAAGAACACAAGCACAGTATTTTCACCAAGCTAGTTGTACAAGAAAACAACAATTTATAAAGATTTTCAACAGGAAGTATCAAATGATGCAAAACCACAAGATCGTGTGATGCAAATGAGCACCAATTGATGTTAACATGTAAATGCTATGATGCACATTACACTGAACTTAATCATATACCATATAAGTTGCACAAGAAAAAACTAACATTACACCACGCTTAAAAGTGTTTGAACACATGCAAATGTTCTCTCACAATAAAGAATCATGGATTGCGTTGATTGTCTTTTCACAATAAAGAACCACAGATCACGTTGACAGTCTTTAGCCATAATACGACAGTTTATCCAATAATTGTTCATAAAGCATACACTATTTTGTCTGGCTCAGTGATGGAAACATTGAACTGGTAAAACACTCAATTATCCTGAACTTGGAAATGTAAGTTTCAAAATCCCAGTCAAAAAGCATTCATAGAATTATAGATGCAGTGCCATTAGAGAAGTGAAACTCCAGGAGCGGAAAAAAAGACCACCCTGACTCTGTGTGCCATCTGTACTTAAATTCATGGCTCAGAATACCTTGGATACTTTTCCCGGATTAACTAAGCACTAGCTACTTTAATGCAATCACCTAGATATTAAAGATAGTAATTGGTGAAAAAGAAAAAGAAAAAAAAAACTGCAATAAAAGTGAGAGGAAAGGCTATAAATGACTATGTGATGATTATGTTCGAGTCGCTTGGGATTGGAAATAAAAATTAGTATCATGTCCTATTCCTTGCGAAATGCAGTTCGATTTGCCAATAATAGGGATTAAGATTATACAAGAAATGAGATATTCTATATTTAGTGGAAAATTTTACTTCTTTTATTTGTCATTTGGTAGTATAAAAACTCGACAAGTAAAATTATTTAAATAAAGTTAAACATAAATTTTATTTGAAATGCTATTCCTGATTCCTAGGGGAAGTCACACATGACCAAAGTCTCTCAATTTCCTCAACCAAAAGAAATAAACGACCACAATGATGATCTAAAGCGGCCAAACTTACACGGATTGGAATCAACTGATTCAACCTCTTGCCTACTTCATCATCCAGGCCATCTTCATCAGCAAACTCTGGTGAATAGGAATACTCTTCTCCATTAGCAGGACTTGAGCATGAACTAGAGGGTACAGCATCATCTGATTCTTCATGACTACACTCATTGTCTGCGCATTAAAAACATCAAGTGAAACCAACATAAGAAATTTCCTCCGACAAAAATGAAACAAAACAAAAGGATAATCTTAACCATAAACCTGAACAGTAGTTCCTCATCGGTAGAGGAGAGTGAGGGGGAAGGAAGGCATTAGACTTACAATGCCAATCATGCTCATCAACAGAAGTCTGCAAATGCTCTTCTCCACCATGTGAATACACATTTTCTTCAGTAACTGAAAGCTCTTCTCCACCATGTGAATACCCATTTTCTTCAGTAACTGCAAGCTGCGAAAACTCTTCTTGCAACGTGCGTGCAATCATCTCATCATTCTCTACATGGCTACAGTCCGTAATATCATAATGATCCCTCACATAATGTCCATGGTATCCATCATCACTCTGTACTATTGCTTCACCATAGTACCCAGAATAAAAGGGCGGGTCCCCATCAAGAAGACGAAGACCCCATTGAATAACATCCGACTCTTGCTCGTAAATAACCATCTTTCTTACCAAACCAATCTCCTCCCCCTGCTCAAAACCCGAATGGTTACATCAACCTCGACCCATCAGAATTCAAGTATAAACAGCACCAAAATATCCATCCATCTTTGCAAATAACTCAAAATCATTTCCATAATTAAAGATCATCATTACCAGTTTAATGCAAACACAAATCTTTTAATTAATTTGTGTCTATTTTAGCCGACACCAATAACAAGATTCGAGCATAATATAGCATGATTTAATTTAAAACAAAACCAGAAATCACAGAAAATCATCAAACATCAAGTCAAATCAAATCAAATCAAATCACAAGACAAGACAAAGTACTAACCTGATGAAGGAAATGGAAAGGCAGGTAAAAAGAAACAAGACGGGGCAGATAGGTAGGTAGATAGGGTTTATGTCGAGTGTAATAGAGGAAACTACAAGCTAGACAGAGAACTAGCGAAGCAGATAACGGTGCATCATTTTACTTGATTTTAACATGGAAACTAAAAACTAAATCAAATAAATAAATTATAATAGAATGGGAAACAGGGAGAGCACTTCTTTTTTTTCTTCTTTTCGTTTATTATACACTGTTTGCCGCGGCTCTTAAATGTCCAAATCAAAAGTACCTCAAGGCGGTGAATGAATGGTTTGGATTTCGCCCCGTTCGTAATTGCGTCATAAATGAGGTAAAAATTTAAATTTAAAAAAACCTTTTTTATATTTCTAGATTGTTTTCATATATTTTTAACATAATAATATCAAAAATAAATTATATATATATATATTATTTTAATACACTACTGTAGTCTATACTTCTTAATACACTTTCCTTGTTATAGATATCATTTTTACGGTTTCTTACCTCCAGTTGGCTTTTTCTGTAGTATTAATGTCAAGAATGTAATTATAATTTTTTTAGAAACACAGATTCTCCGTGTTTCTAAACACCGACTAAATCAGTGGGGAGGTGATATCTTTTCATTTTGAATAATTTAATAACTGGATTATTATTTTTTAAAGTATTTTTTAAAATATATTAAAATAATATTTTTTTATTTTTTTAAATTTATTTTTAAAGTCAACACATTAAACCTCCTAAAAAATAATTTAATTTTTTAAAAAAACAAACGTGCTTGTGGTTTTGTACTTGTGGTATAAGTGGGGCGGTGCTATTATCTTATTGAACGGGTAATGACCGTAATGGTGAATTTTGTGAGCTTTCTTCGCCAATAAGTTAGTATTTATTACCCATGCATGCATGATGGAATTCAATTTACCCACCAAAAATTCTAACTTTAGGCGCCGGTCGTAGTTTATAGTTTGGATTTTCTTAGTTTATGTGCGCGTTAATTCTTCAATCTTATCACAGAACTCGGCCGTGCTTCGCTCAATAAAATTATCTGACACGCAATTATAATATTAACTTAATTACGTGTCATCAATTATATTAATTACGTATAATATAAGCAGATACTTTATCATATACAGTAAGGGTGAGCACGTGTACTGCCCTACTTGTCCTCGCTAATTAATCTTCTTCACTTATGCCGCCAATTTTGAATTATTGGAGATCAAAATAAATGCCATTTGTTCGGTTGCATGACATATGTATCATTATTTTAATCTACATAGTAGGGTATATTATTAATTCATAATTAACAAAAATCTTTTTTTT
>Ga0325414_1003909_pt1 | contig 15548 bp, 10 predicted proteins | sample PopdelMetagenome_8_FD_206183 | JGI IMG/M metagenome (GOLD analysis project Ga0325414, IMG submission 206183) | Populus deltoides microbial communities from Bellville, Georgia, United States - Leaf-PdKOR-R3 | ecosystem: Host-associated > Plants > Phyllosphere > Phylloplane/Leaf | place: USA...
AGTGTTTTTTGAGGAAAAACTTGTATTTACTTGTAATTACAATTCTTAACCAGCTTAATATTTAAAAAATAAAATTGACAAAGATAATTTTAGGGAAAAACATAACGAAAACAGAAAAAAACCATGTAGGAAAAAACATTGTAGCAACCAACAGTAATTTTTGAGGAAAGTTAAAGTGCTTTCCTCACATATTGTAACTGTAATTTTTAACCAGCTCAATATTAAAAAATAAAATAAAAAAAAGATAATTTCAGAGAAAATCAAAAAAAAAACCATGCGGAGAAACACTGTAGCAATAAACAATGTTTTAAAGAAAAAAAATTACAAAACTAAATTCTCAATCAGCTTCATATTAAAAAAAAAATCAAAAAATATAATTTTAAAAAATAAAGAAATAAAATAGAAAAACTATGTGGAAAAACACCGCAGCAATCCACAAAATTTTAAAGAAAAATACTACAAAGCAAAAATTTTAACCAGGTCAATATTTATAAAGTAAAATAAACAAAAATAATTTTGAAAAAAACAAAAGAAAAAATAAATAAAAAAAGAAAAATTAGGAAAGTTGAAAAAAAAAGTAATTTTGAAAAAAAAATTTGAAAAAAAAAAGAAGTGGGGAAGAATCACTGTGGATTATTGTTGTAATCCACAGTGAAATGTGTGTGGGGGAACAGTTAAAAAAAATCGAGAAATACAATTTTAAAAAATAAAGAAATAAAATAGAAAAACTATGTGGAAAAACATTGCAGCAATTCATAGTATTTTCAAGAAAAAAATTACAAAGCAAAAATTTTAACCAGGTCAATATTTAAAAAGTAAAATCAATAAAAATAATTTTAAAAAAAACAAAAGAAAAAAAGAAAAATTAGGAAAGTTCAAAAAAAAAATAATTTAAAAAAATTAAAAAAACAAAAAAAAAGGAAAAGTAAAAAAAAAAAAGAAAGAATCACTGCAGATTACTATTGTAATCCACAGTGAAATGTGTGTGGGGGAACAGTAACTCCCCCACACCATTTAGTATATTAGTTAATTTGTTTTTGGGTTTAAATTAAAAAAAAATTTTGATTTTTTTTATTTCAATTTTTTTAATATAATTTTTGATTTTTTTATATATTAAAGTTAAAAAATTAATTTAAAAAATAAAAATGTATTATTAGTTTAATATATATATAACTACGAGGAGTCATGCTTTTTATGCACTGATGAGTGATGAGTGATGACGAGAGAGAGAGAGAGAGAGAGAGAGCCTACACCTAGAACACCGACAGACTTCAAAAAGATTGATTGAACATGACATTTATTGCTTAAGATATTCAATTGAGAGCCCCATTATTTTTTAATTCGACAAACAACTTGATCCTGACATTACATAAAAAAAAAATATCGACGACCATAATAATATATATAGCCTAGCCATTACTTCTGCTGTCCAGTCCTAAAAGATTATAAACGTGTGCGTGCGCATTATTTCACATTTTTGTTTATAATTAAGATAAGATAATCTTTGATTAATGCATGGCTATTGATCCTTGAAAGAAGAAAGATTATTTCACCAAGATTTGATGGACGCACTCTCACATTTTATTTTATTTCTTATTGTAAGAATATTTTATTTATATATATTATAATTATTTATCTCTCTAATTCATTTGCAAGAATTAGTGTGTTTTCACGACTATTTAGTATTTCAATATGATCCAGTGAAAGAGATTTCACTCTCCCTGAAACTATATATTAGTGAGAAAAAATGTATCAAAAAAGAGAGAAAATTAAGGGCAGTTAAAAGAGAGTATGTTTTTTTTATTTAATTATTTAATGATATAACACATATTTTAATAAAATCAAACTATAACTTATAAGTATTTACCGGCTACAATTTAAATAATATAAAATTTCTCAAGTAACATAAGCAGCGGGAAGTTCACTTACCAATTAAGTTAATAATTTTCAAGAAACTAACACATATTTTTAGATATTTTAATATATTAATATTAAAAATAAATTTTAAAATATTATTATAATATATTTTCAAATAAAAAATTATTTTAAAAATAATTTCTACGACAGTGCCAAGCATATATTTAATCTACTCGAATAATAATAATAATAATAATGTCAAGGACGGCAATCATCCCGGCACGTACGTCTTGAAAATTTCTCCGTCAGGCTGAGGCATCAATTTTCGACAAAACAAGCAAAAATTTCCACCTCAAGTGCTCGCACCTCCCATACACAAACACGTGTTCTGCAGAGCACCAATTATTAAAAACACACAACCCCTCCTCTATAAAACGAACAGCCGCGCCCATATTCTTGCTATTACTATCGCTAGTGCCAACTCCACTGGATGCAAGAGAGACCAAAATGGCGGAGAAATCAGAGGTGGAGAAAAATCAAGAGAACGGCGCCGGAGCAGGAAACCCAATAGTGGAAGTGAATCCGGAGCCGCAAAAAGGACTGACTTCAAAACTCCTCGACTACTTGGAAAAGCTGATCGTGAACTTAATGCACGATACCTCTCAATCTCACCATTATCTCTCTGGTAACTTCGCTCCGGTTCTCGACGAAACTGCTCCCGTTAAGGACCTTCCTGTCAAAGGGCACCTCCCTGTAAGTACTGTTTACATTGTTTCATTTGATAAAATTATAGTGATAATTTCAGAGATGATTAATAATTGATTCATATATTCCTTAGTCAACAATTTGTCTCCGTTATGTCCATGTGTGAAGTTTATAAAACCATTCATCACGTGTAGTTCGAAATTCCGTGATCATTGTAGTTGACTAGTAAGTAAATTCTAATAGAAAATTAGACTGTGATGGCTATTCATTTTTTTTTGGATTAGCACCATGTATCCTGGCATGGCCAGGCCCTCGGGAAAGAGTTTCCAGCAAGAACACACGGTTAATTCATGAGCTTTAACCAAGTCCAGTGGCAAGAGTCGAACCTGGGATCTTGGACAAAACACACTGCCAAGTCCAGCACTTCTCCGCGGGGCCAACTCCTTGGAGTTGTGATGGCTGGTCATACTAGGAATTAGTACAGCAGGACAACATAAATAATCAGTCATGAAAATCTTCAAATTTAACAAATATTGAGAATTATTAACGGTAATATACTAATCTTAAATCAAATTAAAAAAAAAAGACCAGACAATAAAGATGAAATGACATGAAATGTGAAACTTGACTAATCTTTCTTTATATAGGAATGCATGAATGGGGAGTTTGTGAGGGTGGGTCCTAACCAATAAAGATGAAATGACATGAAATGTGAAACTTGACTAATCTTTCTTTATTTAGGAATGCATGAATGGGGAGTTTGTGAGGGTGGGTCCTAACCCGAAGTTTGCACCTGTGGCTGGATACCATTGGTAAGTCGATGCTTGTTTGTCATTGTAAATGAAAATGAAGTGGTTGTTCAGTTGAACATTTGTTCTAAATCCTTTTTTGGCTGCTTGTGCAGGTTTGATGGAGACGGGTATGTTGCACTAATACATTGCTGATTTTGGTTTTTCCTCTACTCCTCTCTGCATATATATATAGAGACACACACACACACACACACACATGAACGTTCCAGTTCATATGATGTGATGGTTTTTGTTCACCTAACATCTTATGTTCTGTGTCCAAATGCTCTTTATAATGTTAAGCCCAATCAATCAAATGCATGCCTGTTCCATAATTTTCTGCTGGTTGTAGTGGACTGAATGAAGTGCCTGGTGTTTTCCTTTTTAAGGTTTTTTCTCTGTCCAGGCTTGTCGATAATAGTTTATCTAGTTTTACTTGGAATAGTTTCACTAGGATCACTCATGGATATGGTTGAATTTTATGTGCGTGTCTTGTCATGAAACATTGAAGTTGTCAGAGTCAACGTTCAGAGAATATCAAGCTTAATCGAGTCACTCACCTAAAGTGAGTATTGCATTATTTTTATTCGTAATTGCTCCTTTTATGTTTGTTTAACAGATACATATAAGTTATGCCAATTCGATCTGGTAGGTAAATATTGGAAATGGATACAGAGTATATTCAAAGATAAGCATCACAATAATATTGAACTAAAAAATTCTGCACAACCTTAGAAATAATTACAGGAGTCTCTTTAGGCAGGACACACAGGCAAAATTTTGCATTTGAGAACAAAGTCCTCATTTACCAGAGAGTTTGATTCATTCATGATGGTTTGCAAGTATATTTATCTTCTTCTGATGCATATACAAGAAAGAAAAAAAAAAGGTTTTCTATGCAAGAACTCTTCACAGAGCCTGATCGCCGTTCCTGTCACGGACGCATCAACTTATAGTGCAACAATTATTTGAAGATGGTTATATATGGTAGATCTGTTGTGTGTGATTTTGGAGCCGACTATTGGAATTTCCATGCATAAACATAATGTCCTTGTGTAAAAATTCATGATATCCTGTTTTCTTTTGCATTATATGTATGTGGTTATTCCAATTTCCTCTAGGAACCTTTTCTTCCTTTATAAATGTTTATATTCCGAGTGTTATGTGTTGCTTTCATTCCATCAGGATTATTGTTATCTCTTACCAAGTCAATAATGTCTTTAAATATGTTAATTTATTTTGTCAAATGAGTTTATAGAATGATTCATGGCATGCGTATTAAAGATGGAAAGGCAGCATATGTCCGTCGATTTGTAAGGACATCACGACTTAAACAAGAAGAGTTTTTCGGAGGTGCCAAGTTTATGAAGGTACAGTCCTAAACCACCTGAAAAGGGTTTCATTTAAAATGGAATTATTTTGTGACATTTCTGGGGAGTTTACTTACTAAGCTACGATGTTCTCATTATCCAACTATAAAAATTCAAATATCTGTTGTGATATTAAGGAGAATGATTTCAGACGTGTAACAGTAAGGATGTGGAAGTATGTGATGCCCTGCCTGTTCTCTGAGTAACATGTTAATCGTTACATAAATATTGCAAGTAATGCCCCATCTGCCGCAATCGGAGTTCTCTAACAGTATTCTTGTTTATAAATTCCGGTTTTGTCTCTATACGCTTTAAGTATAAGAAATAGCCGAGTTTATATTTCTTTGACCAGTCTAAATAGGTCTTCTTTAATTAAGCACCATGCTCTCAGGTTTTCTTTTAAACACAATTCAGTCCCATTCAACCACCTAAAACTTTGACTGGGAAGAATCTCCAATTAAAGGGGTTGATATTTGATGAATTTACTCTAAAGAAAGCTACATGGCTGGATGGAACACTCACCTATGGAGTGTGACCTACACATGCGATTATATGATTTTTTTCCTTTGCCTTGTCTTTATACATAAGATAGTAATTTGGCTATATTCATTTATGAATCATTCCTGGGAAACAGCAGGTTTGAATTTTATAAGGTACATATTGTATTCTCGCTGCAAAGTTAGGAGCCTTGAGTTAAATTTGAATCTTTAACATTACTTGATGCTCTCAGGCTTGAATAGTCTCATACCTCTTGTTGTTTTGCTCGGCAATCAAGAGTATATGAACCATTTGCTGCATATTTTCACTTGAATAATTGTCTTTCATTGGCAGATTGGAGACCTCAAGGGGCTGTTTGGATTACTTATGGTTAATATGCAAATACTTCGACTGAAATCAAAAGTATTGGACAACTCATATGGAATTGGGACCGGTAAGTTGGGTTTTTTTTGGCTGGCTATGAAGTTTGGTCCAGAGATGCCATTATACATATCAAACACCCTCATAAAATTGAGTGTTAGAAGAAACTTATTGTCTGCAATCCTCTTCCAGGCAATACAAATCTCATTTATCACAATGGAAAACTTTTAGCACTTCAAGAGGCTGATAAACCCTGTAAGCTCATCTTCTCTCTCTAATTTACTTCTGTGAAGATCATAGAATTTCCCGAGTGAGAAAGCTGTGCGGTGCTCTTTTGCTGTCCTTTTGTGGAGAACTGGAGTGATGCCCTTTGAATCTCGCAGATGTAGTTAAAGTTATGGAAGATGGAGACCTGCAAACTCTTGGCCTGTTGGATTACGACAAAAGACTAAAACATTCTTTCACTGCTCATCCAAAGGTGGATCCATTCACTGGTAATGTCCAACTGCGTGAAAAGAAATTTAGCAACTAGTTTTACTGAAGTGGAGCACTGACATTAAAAAATCCCTTCTTGCAGGAGAGATGTTTACCTTTGGGTATTCACATGAACCACCATATGTGACATACAGAGTTATTTCAAAGGATGGTGTCATGCATGACCCTGTACCAATAACAATATCAGACCCCATCATGATGCATGACTTTGCGATTACAGAGAACTATGCAGTTTTTTTGGATCTTCCTTTGTACTTCCGACCAAAGGTACAATATCTCAGTTATTGCAGTTTGTGGACACAGTTCATAATACTTACAAAACAAATGAATGAACGGTTTACAAGGTTCAGCATGATACATCACGCATGCATATGAGTATGTCTTTGATGAGTATCTATGGAAGTGAAAGGTAAATATGAACTTGACATTTAAAGGTTCTTATTTTACGTTTTCTGCTTGTATACTACATTTCTCCTAAGAAAACAACAGTCTAGAGGGGGGGTGGGGAGTGTCAACTCATAAAACTATAATTAAATTCATGATCAGAATCTGGAAAACAGGAATCATTGATTTTGAGATTGTGAATTATTTGACTGCTTTGCCAGCATATACGTGTATATTTTTTCGCAATCCAATCAGGTAAAGTTTCTTCGATCCTCAATTTAAAGATAAATTGCTTTAAATCATTATTAAAAGACTTAGCATGGCCGGCGGGTCAATCCGGAGCCTAACCCATACTGGGTCAATGGAAAAGCACTTGTTTTTTTAGTTTTTTCTTTTTTGTACCAATATGACATGTTTTAGTTTTTTTTTTAAATAAAAGTCAAAGCACTCTGATCAGTTCTCCTAGCCCGCAACTCCAACTTAGACCTAGGCCGGGCCGGGTCTTTAAATATGTTCTAAATAGAAGGAATATCAGGCCAGTAATTTCAGAAAAAAAAACTGAACAAGTCAAGTTCCATGTGTTAGTTTCTGTTAATTGTAACCTAGTCTAAGCAAAAGCACTGCATAATGCTATGCATGGGTTAATTATAAAATGCCTCTCAAATCTCGTCCAACCATAAGAAAGTTTGGTTGTTTTCTGCAAACTTTTATTCTAAGTTCTCAACCAAATATGCAAGAATACCAGTTTCCTTTACTGTCGGTATGCTTTTCACTTTCTCCCAGATTTTAATTCTAACAGAACTTTTTGGACAGCTAAAAGCATCCTTATGTAACTTGCATGAAAAGTCACTTTGGTTGAGTTTTTGTAATAGATTTCATTCGTGGTATGAAATGTAAAGAAACAATGAGCCTTAAATATTTTCCTTGACAACTTTTCAGGAAATGGTGAAAGATAAGAAGTTCATATTCACATTTGATGCAACAAAAACAGCTCGTTTTGGTGTCCTTCCACGATATGCTAAGGATGACCTCTTAATCAAATGGTTTGAGCTTCCAAATTGCTTCATATTCCACAACGGTGAGCTCCTTTCTTTCACATGTTTTAAATTCCAAAAACATTAGCCTCCTGAGTTGATAAGTATGTAATATGAACACACTTAGCCGCAAGTCTTTAGGTTATTGTGCTTTACCTAGTTTTTATCACTGGCTAGGAATTTGATCATTTGTGTCTTTAGCTTACATCAAGCTTCATTGTCTGATTTGCTGGGACTACCTAGCCAAATCTTCTTGTCAATTAAATTCAATCAACATAGAGGCATCCTTAACATGCGTAATGTTGACAATCAAATTTAGAAGACATAAATTAATAAGTTGAAGCGATGTACACAAGTATATAAAAACTGCAGTGAACTGTCTTTTAGGTTCCTCTTTAACCTTGAAAAGTCTTTGGGATGTTAGATACATGTTCCTAAATTTATAGTCTTGTTTCTCTTCAGATATGTGTACTGTGAAAAAGGTGAATTTATTTTTGGAAGTGAAATTATCCGTTGTCATATGTCGCTGATATATATTAGTGGAATTTCAAATATACAAAGGCTTTTTTTGGCTAATGAATAAAACACTCCATTTTTTCTTGTCTTCATGAGTCTGTTCTAACTTTATTTGTTGGCTTATGCTAGCCAATGCCTGGGAGGAGGAGGATGAAATTGTTTTAATCACCTGCCGCCTTCAAAATCCAGATTTGGACATGGTTAATGGGGCTGTCAAAGAAAAGCTTGAGAATTTCACAAATGAACTGTATGAGAAATATGAAATATTGCTGTGAAATTTTTAGGAGTTTGATTTTGAAGTGTTTCCGATAACCTTTTTTTCTTTCTGAGCAGGTATGAGATGAGATTCAATATGAAAACTGGTGTAGCTTCACAAAAGAAACTATCAGAATCTGCTGTTGATTTTCCCAGGGTGAATGAGAGTTACACTGGCAGGTTTACATCTACTCTGTGCAACATTTTTGTCAATGAAGTGCTATTCTTTGGTTTGAGTACATTTTACTGTTTCATATTTTACATGTGGTGTTGAGTGAATCAAGTCCTTTTCCTATCATTTTTATCTAATGATTGTCTTGTGTGAATTCAGGAAACAAAGATATGTATACGGAACCCTTCTGGACAACATTGCAAAGGTCACAGGGATTGTCAAATTTGATCTACATTCAGAGCCTGAGCCAGGAAAAGGAAAGATTGAAGTTGGAGGAAACGTCAAAGGCATCTTTGACCTTGGTCCTGGTAGATTTGGTTCAGAGGCTGTCTTTATCCCTCGTGAGCCAGGCACCACTTCCGAGGAAGATGATGGCTATCTGATATTCTTTGCACATGATGAAAATACTGGGTAATTGCTTCCCTTTTAACTAAAGCTTCCTTCTTATCTCAATTTGTAAATCTGTCAACGATTATTGCTTTGTCTTTTTAATTCCATCCAAGGATCCAACTTAATAAGTGGGTTTGACTGCTCCACCAAGGAAGATCTGGCTTTCACTTTCCCTTTGACTTTTCTGTTTCTGTTATTCTTTCTGAGGGACATAAGGACGAGGTGGTTTGCAGGTTCATTTAAGGTTTAAGCTTAATTCATGGTTTATTTAGAAATTAACTTTCCATCTTTAATATGCAGAAAATCATCAGTGAATGTAATTGATGCAAAAACAATGTCAGCCAATCCTGTTGCAGTTGTTGAGTTACCACACAGAGTTCCATATGGGTTCCATGCCTTCTTTGTTTCAGAGGTGAGCGTAATCTTGGTTGCTTCCGGACTTTGTGTAATTTGAATCCTCCATACTCGATTCATTTCTGAACTTCCTTGCACTGGAAGTTGTTTTCGATGAGAGATAGGAAGGATTTCCAGGGAGTTGTGGAGTGATGCCATAAAAATTTTAAGTTTTTTTTTCCTTTGCCCATTGAGAAATCAATCAACTAAAGCTAGGAAGCACCAAAGAGTTAATGAACAAATAACAACCAACAGGTATTGATTTGATTCGTAAGATGCGGAGATTGAGTCGACCATCTTGGATACCAAGCAATGAAACAAGTATCCGGGTAGCTACTTTTTTATTTTCTGTGCTGTGATTCTAACCATACTTCATCACATGTTGAACAGGAACAACTTCAAGAACAGGAAAAACTGTAATTGCGCAACAGAGTGTCTAGACAACCATTTCGGCATGAGATGGCATACCATTTGTCAAACGAAGAACCGGAAGCAAAGTAATTTACATTTGTCGTTACCTCTTACGCTGCAGTTTATTCTTGTATTCACTGCAAACCTTTAAACTATAAAAGCAAAATAAGAATGATTCTGCACTCTTACATTCTGATACAACAATTACAAAAACACGCGCGCAAATACAATCCATGACAGGAGTTACCACTGTTCTAGTTCTATTCGAACCCAGTTACCAAGAGTAATTTGTCCTAAATTGAACTAGAGAATACCGTTTTCTTTGTAGCATTGAATGGCTCCATCAAACATTTCGTCAAGTCCATACCTAAATTTGAAACCAGAATGCAGTAGTTTCTTTGAGGGCACACCAGGGATTTTAAAGCCTACGACATGTTAGAGAATAATATAAATCATATATTGGAATTTTATTTAATAGCTTAAGCTTTTAGGTTAAGATGGTTCTTTAATATGTTATTAGAGCCTTGATGACCAAGCGGTCACGAGTTCGAATCTCACCATCCCCGTTTATTTGATAAAAATTAAACACAAGGTAATGTGGACCTGTGCAAATTTCAAGCCCAAAGGGCTTTTACTTGAGGGGTGTGTGTTAGAGAGTAATATAAATCATATATTGGAACCTTACCTAATAGCTTAAGCTTTTGGTTTAAAATGGTTCTTTAACACAACATCCTTTAAATGTCTGCCTAAAAAGAAACAGGAGCACTTGGTTAATTTTCAATTTTGAAGATTAAATGAAGAATTTTGCAAAAAAGAATAGAGATTACCCACTCTAATGTTGGTATTGAGTGCTCAGGGTACTTGGCACAAGAATTTTAGACATCTCTTCAATTGTCTTCAATTGTTATTATGTCTGAAGAACAAATTTATCTCCCTTTTGCTTTAGGATATTCAAGGATGAAAATATGTGCCCTAGCCACATCATCAATGTGTACTATAGATGTGTTGATGACTAATTCATTCTGTTCATAATCATCTGAAATGATGTCCGTGAGATCAACAACTTTCAGAATGTCATAAAAGAAAAACTCATTTAACGTGCAAACCTTTAGATATCAAAATTTCAAGGATAATTAAGGAGTTATTTGTGAAACTTCAACCAAGGTCTAAGGTGCAAAAAGTGCGGAAATGCAAGAACTAAAATTGTTCAAATCAAGGGTCAATTTGAGTTACATTGAAAGTTTGATGAGAAATAGGAGTTAAATTGCATAATCTAGAAACCAAAGACTAATTTGAAAAAGACATGTAAATTAAAGGATCTTAATCAATGTTTCTAAGGATGCAATTGAAAATGGAAAGTTTTTGGGTCAATTAAGGTTGCATATGTTGAAATTAGAAGAAAAGGGACTGTATTGAAATTTCCTAAAATTTATTTGAAAACTCTAATTTTTAGGGTTTAGACAAATGACATGTCACTCAGGTTTTAATAAAGAGAATGAATGACATGTCGTTTAGTCATTGTGCCTTCTTATTCTTTAGCCAAAAGGGTTGATTAGGAGGTCATTTTTAAACGAATAAAATCGGCATCTCCGATCATCTCAGAGGCTCTAATCAGCACCAATCAAACAAGAAAAACTTTCTTTACAAGGATAAAGTATCCTCATTAAATGTTTGTACGTACCTCATTGAACATGATGAACTTGACAATATCTTGTCCTACTCAGTTCCACTGCATTGGTAGATTCAAGATGATCGAGAGCCAACTTTCCAATCAATGAATGTGGAGTCTCAGACCTTCAAATCAAGTATGGTTTGTTCTCAATGGTAGATCTACATCATTTCTATAAGATTCAAGTCCATAAATGGTGTGATTATGTCTTAATCTCCACAATGATCTCGATAAAATACCTAACCCAGTCAGCTATGATTGAAGAACAAATTCACCGATGAAAGAAAAGACTTCAAAGTGTTCCTCATGCTTGGATTCAATTTAAAAAAGAAAAAAGAAAAAGAGGAGACTAGATAGGTTTTGGAAGAGAAAGAATAAGAATCTTTCATAAAATCTCTTGATAAAACCATTATTGTTTTGCAATTGCCTGTTTTGGTTTGCTTATTAAAGGGTAGATGCTCTTAAGTAGAGGATTAAAGAAATAAAGAGAAAATAGATAGGTGAAACACAAAATGAAATCACTGAGAAAATAGAAAGAAAAGATAAAGAAAATTTTGAAAGAAGTTCTTGAGTTATTGAGAGAAAACTCCAAAGAAACATTGTTCAAAATAAAGGAAAAAGAAAGGCACAGAAAATCAAGGATCAGAGGAGCTAGAAACTAAAGAAGCAAGAAACTACAAAAAAGAGGACATGAGGGACAGAAAAAACATTGCATTTACAAGGTGTGCACCTACCTTAGATGAGAGGTTTTAGCTTAATGGTCACACTCCCTTTTTTTTTTAATGCCTTTTAAACTTTTTGTATGATTGTTTATTATTCGTACATTATATTTTAGTTGCTAATGCTTGTGTTTAAATGCATTTACTCATGTTTGAACTAATATGCATATGCACGTTTAAGATAGAATTTGATGCATAGTTTGTAGTTTTATGGCTGAAATTTGATATTATTAATGTCGTTTAAGAGTTATTCCTGCATGTTTAGATGTCTAGTTTAATGGAAAAATCTATTTTGATTCTTTTTGTTTCTTAACAAAATATAATTGTGTTGTTCTTGATGAAATATTAGGTTGATGAAGCTAAGTTCATGATAATGTTAGTCAAGAATAGATGTTAGAATCAATAAAACAATGTTTGTAATTAAAGATATGCCTTTTGATTTGTTTATGGATTGTATGGCTAAATCATTGTTTTATGTTTCCATTTGCTTTCTTTTATGTTCATGAGAGTTTTGGTAGGTCAATATAAGCACATTTGAAGCAATTTTGATTGGTTTAAGGTTTTTTTCTGGATTTTTTAACTCAGTTTCTAGGTTTATGCATTTTCTAGGTTTTCCTAGAATTTCAGTTTGAATGTTCATAGCTGTTAAATTTGATTTATCATAAATAGTTATTTTAGCCCGTTTTATGTAATTCAATCAAATCTTAGACCTATATATAATGATTCTCTTCCATTGTTTTCTCCATTAGTTACTTATCTTGGATCAATCGATCCTTAAAAATTTGAATGCCTAAGTTTGTGTTTTTGGTTATCGGGTTTGATTTCAAGCCATTCTTGGTTTATTTTTCTTATCCAATGCATCATTATACTTTAATATTCCATACTTTGTGTTTTTGTGCCTTTGATTGGATATGATTTGACTTAAATTTGTAACTTAGTTTCTGGATTCTTTCCTAGTTCTTCATGTTTCTGGCAAGATTTAAACAAAACTCTTCTTTAATTTTCATTCTTGTAAATCTAAGGATGGGTCATGTTTTTAGGCATTTGGGCTTGGACAGGGAAGCCCATCCCACTTAAGTGGGATGAGTCCATCAGTGTTAAAGACATGTTTGGCTAATCTAAAATTTTCAAAGGAAAAAATGCTATTTTTTGTCCTTAAAATGAGTTTGTCAAACACGGTTTTAATGTAACTTTTAAGCATATAATTTTTAGTCGAGGACGTGTTTGACAAACACTCTATACTGATTCTTTTCTAGCATTTTTTCATTTTATTTTTTAATGTTTTCTTAATACAACCCTTGCTTTTTTTAATTAATTCAATTTTATGACTTCAAGGGATTTAATTTGCAATAATTTTTTTATGTCTCTCGTATTTTGCTTTTTATTATTTAATATTTGAAACTATAACATATACACGAGGTGTTTTTTAATATTAAATAAACATGTTTTCTTTCATAAAAACAACAAATTTTTATTTTAAAAAATGCATTTAAATATTTTTATTATATATGACCAAGTCTCTAAAGTAAAATAAATAAATAAATAATACAATTCATGATTTTAGCATTCCTTGAAAGTACAAAAAAAAAATCAAAAAATAGTTATATATTTTTGCATGTATTTTTGGATTTCACAATAAGATTATGTTATGTTTTGAGTGAGAAAATAACTATTACGATGAGAAACTGAAACAAAAGTCAAGGGATTGTTTGCCTTTAAAGTTGTATATGTGGCACAATCTAAGGTTTAAAAATGAAAAATATCATTTATGCTTTTTTATTTTAAAATCCGTGTTGCAATTTCAAAGACAAACACACACTAAAAAAGATGTGAGTGTCATAATATTGGTAATAATAATAAAAGAACTTGAAAAGGTAATGCTTGCTTTCTTAGTTTTAAAAAGTTAAACTAAAATGAAATTGTTTTATAATATTCCATCAATTTTACTATCCATACATATTAAAGAAATAGAGATTTGACTCAACACATCGTATCATTAATAAGAATTCATTGAGGAGGGGAAATCATTTTTCTCTTCATATAAATCACTATTTATTAGAATAATACTTTTTTTTTTTCAATTTTGTTTTGTTTTGTTTTATTTTTCAATTTCATCATTCAACATTAGATTTATTAGTAATCGAGCTTCATAATTTATTTTGGCTTGCATTCTATAAGGTTATCCTAATCTCATAATCTGAGTTGCATGATTTTACAGGTTAACCTAGTTGACTCGGGTGTTTTTGGGTTCTTTTTTGTAATTGATTTTTTTTTTCAATTTCACCATTCAATATTTGAGTTGATTGAGAATTAAGTTTCATAATTTGTTTTGGTTTGCTTTCTATGATCAGTCTCATGATCTGAGTCAAGGGTTTTGAAAGTTAAATTGGGTTGACTCTGATTTTTTTATTCTTTTTTTAATTTTTTTTCTTTGATTTCATTATTCAATGTTGGATTGACTAGGAATTGAGCTTTATAATTTGTTTTGATTTACTTTCTAGTGAGTTATCTCGGTCTTATAATCTAGGTTTGACAGGTTAACCTAAATTAACTCGGGGTTTTTTTTGTTGTTTTTTTAATTGATTTTTTTCGATTTCAGTCCTTAACATTGGATTGATTGGGAATTGAGCTTCAATATGTTTTTTGATTTTCTTTCTACAAGGTTATCATGCTCGTGAATTTTATATGTTAACTTGGGTTGATCTGTTCAATCCAATATGTTGTTGTCTCAATATTTTAAAACAAAGATGTCTTTTTAAGATTTGTTTTAGTCAAAATATTTTTTTTTGTTCAGGTTGTCTTTAGACTTACCAAGTTACCAGGTCATATCAGATCAATATCTACACAATTTATTTTTTTTGTTTCCTAAAAACAGTAAGCAAATTGATTGTTTTTGTAAAGCACACAACTATTATAAAAAATAAAAGTAAAGAAGGAACAATAATAAAAATATTACATAATATTTTTAATAAAAAATTATTTTTCTAACAAACATATAGTTTTTTTGGTATAGAATTATTGAATAATTTAATTAATATTGTTGTGAGCTAATATATTTTGAATAAAATAATCAAGAGTAGTTAATTTTAGAATATTTAATGTTATTTTGATCTTTTAAATAAAAATATGTTTTTTTTCCATCTGAAAAGGTGTTAATTACACCTCATAATTTTTTTTAGGGTGAAGTGAATAAGCTTTTAAAATAAAATAATAAAAGTTAAAAAAAAGGAGTTCAACAAGCTTCAATAATCCTCCTCCTGCATAATATGAGTGTGTGTATATGCACAATGTTTTTCACGTTCAAAAAAATATTGATCATACCATCGTTATAGTTCCTTCATTATATTGCGACCAACAACCTCGTTAAAACTAAAGCTACAACTAAAGCTAAAAGAGTAAGATTATCTTTAGAAACGCGGCTGTAGCTGTGTTTTTAAAAATTTTGAAATTTTTTTTTATTAAAATTGAATATGGTTTGTATGTTTTGGATCGTTTTGATGTGCTGATGTCAAAAATAATTTTTAAAAAA
>Ga0325414_1003910_pt1 | contig 15548 bp, 12 predicted proteins | sample PopdelMetagenome_8_FD_206183 | JGI IMG/M metagenome (GOLD analysis project Ga0325414, IMG submission 206183) | Populus deltoides microbial communities from Bellville, Georgia, United States - Leaf-PdKOR-R3 | ecosystem: Host-associated > Plants > Phyllosphere > Phylloplane/Leaf | place: USA...
TGTTATTGTTTATTGACAATCTAGGATGAATCCAGACAATGGTGTTTGGCGAAAAGAGTGTAATATTCTATTTTTTAATTTATTATTATTATTATTATTATTTTTTTTTTTTTTTGGGGGGGGGTGGTGTTTCGTAGTACTAAATTGAAAATTCATACTGGGGGGGATTTTGAAACTTTTTAGGACTTTGAGGGGCCTAGGGCCACTGCCCTGCCCTGCCCTTAACCAAAAACATTATAGCACTGTAGTGAACAAGTTGAATGAGAAGGCATATTTTGGGTGATTTTCAATGTACACTCAACCTTTAGAAGTCCAGTAAACCAGAAAGTTCTTCAATAAGATGCATATTTGAATCGTAACATGTAAATTTATGGCGACAGGGAAAAAGAAGACTGCAAAAACTAGAGAAGCAATGATGAGAGGTGGAGATTTTTGTACATGAATAGGGAGCTATAGAAGTGAATTCCTATAATATTTTCTTAGTTTCATGGAGTAAGTTCAAGAAAAGAGATTCAAGGGCTTGTAGTCCTTGTTATCCTATTTATTAGACAATTGGATTAAGACACTTCTGGAATACAGTGAAAACCTTTGGATGCCTAAAGTGATACTTAGACCTTGTTGGTTGTTGTGCACTTGCTATGCAGTTTGTGTTATATGCAAGTGTTTGGTCTCCATCGGAGCCGTTTTTAATAGATAACTTTTACTTGTGTAAGTAACCCTAAAAATAGTGTATCAATTTCATTATCAGTGCAAGGGTAATACATAATGGAGAGGGATTAGCAATAAGATAAATTGGTTGATTCTGCCTTGATATTTTTTACAGTAAATTATGGACTCCCAAGTTTTGCTCTGGTTACACATTGCACATTTTATTTTAAAAAATTCTCTGCACCTTGCTGATTTATAGCGGTAGAAAAACAACTGCCCTGCATAAAGTTGTTATTTCACCTTAAAGATTTATTGTTACCCATGCTCAGATCTGTATTCCTTACACAATAAAAAAATATTCAAGACAATAGAATATCCTTGGCTTAAAAAAGAAACACAGCCCTTTAAAGCCCCTTAATTTGTAGGTCTAGAATCTAACTGTCGGTCAACTAACAGATGGCCTAAGGGACAACTGGCATGCAACCATAGTATTTAAAGTAGTTTTAAAAATAACAGGTGGAACATGTAATCCTTGTAAATTGTTTTTTCTCTTTCTTTTTGTTTGTTTGTAAGTTACCTTAATAATTCTTTTATGTTGCTTGAGTTGCATGAATTTAAATTGCTTCTTAAAGTATTCATGCATTCTCTTCAGAATGTTTTGATCGGGATGGATATCCCAATCTATGAAAATAAAAAGGTAGCCAATGAATACAGTATTTTCAACATTGGCAGCGAAGATGATTTACCATTCGACGAGGATTACTTTGAGGTTAGGAATCACTTCTCTTCATTTCTGTGCTGAATCTTGGAGACCCTTTTGAGTTGTTTTGCAAATTGAAGTTACATGAACATCAAATAGGCAATGGATTCTGAAGTTTCAGTTGATTGGGGAATGCCAGATACTTTCAGCTTGGTTCATCCTATTTATTTTTCCAAGTGCATGACAAAGGTGATTACAACTTGGTTTCCTAGTTAATATAGTGGATTACTGACTTGAATGAAAATCTTCATTATTCATTATGTGTTCCTGGAAATCTTAATAAAGATTGAATTTAATGAAGATTGGTGACTGGCAATCATTATTAGTATTTTTGAGTATTCTTTCAATTTAGGATATTTGGTGTTTGACTGTTTTTGTTAGTAATTGTTCTGCATGGACATTACTGAACCCATGGTTAATATTAATTCTATACTTCTAGTGGAGAAACCATATCTGTCATACAACCATGGAAATGGCCTGGGACTGGCTCAGTTTGTATAGTTTGGAGAACAGTCAGATGGTCACCAGGAGAGTTTACCAAATGCCCGTTTTATTTGGCATGCGGATTTGTATCATCTTATCTGTTTTCCTTGTTTTCATAAACATCAAAATTGCAATTTTGAAATGCCGTATGCATTCTTACAGGACAATAATTTTAGGAAATTGTGGTACCCTTTCAAAACATGTCTATATTATCTGTAATGTGCCCAGCATATGCGCAATGAAAAAACTAAGATACAAAGAAACAAAGAACCATTGATCTGTAATTGCACACTAAGCAGAAAACAAATCTGGATTCCACGGGGACTAAAATGTAAGTGAGAAATTGTATAAACTAAAACAAACCTTTAATCAGATTAGAGATTTTAATATGCAAAAAAGTAAAGAAATCAAGTATCAGAACATGTTATGCAAAGAAGAATAATGAGAGGAACTCCCCCATAAATCTCTCAAAAGAAAACATTTGTGAGAAGAAAATGTGAAAGCAATTAAAAAAGTAATAGAAAAGGCATCTAAAAGTCTTTTCATGCCAAAAATTAGGTAAGGAGCGAATTGGTTGAGTTAGGTACATGAGAAACGATATGGAAAGACATGTTCTTTTATTTTTTTTACTGTTTATTTACCTGATGTTTCCATCCTCATAGGCAATCAATATGGAATACTGTAGAAAAATGGACCATCCATCAAATGGTGTTTCTATTGTGGGTTGTCTGAGGCCATCTTTTGCTGATGAAGAATCATACTTAAGAAGGTCATTTCACTGTGAAGATAGTGATGGCTATAATTCAGACTGGAAAGGTATCTAATCGTTGTGCTTACCTTGCCAAACTATCTAATGCAGAAACTTCTAAAGTTTGCTTATTGATTTTTGTTTGTTAGCAATCCTTATAGGATTTCCAGTTTTCATGTTACTAGCATTTGACTTTTAATAATATAAGTCAATTAGGATGAGTAGTAATTTATTGTTCTATAACAATTAGGATTGAGAACTTTTAACCAGTGCAGATCAGCTGCTAGGGCTATTTTTACAAGACAACTCATTTTGTCAATCAATTACAGAAGTTAGAGGTTTTTGTCAAACCTAAATCTTATTCCCTTATCTCCAACTTCAATTCTACTCATGTTTACCATGTTTCTATTTTTTTGCTGTTTTTGCCATTCTTTGTTCCTACTCTTCATGTAATGAACCTACCTTTAGCTGAATCACACTAGTGGAGTGGGACTGATGGGGATACTGAAATCAGATGGATACTTTAAGGAACAAAATAGTTGCATTTGTCGATTATGAATTGAGTATCTACACCAAGTTGGATTTTAGGGATGGCATGCTTCCTTGCCAATACTCTTCAGTGATGGTTCTTATGTAACTTTTCACCATTTAAAAGAATGAAATGTGTGCCTGATATTATATATTTATTCATTCAAGGGAAGTTCTTGGTATTTAGTATAAATCTGATCTATGAAGAACAACATTTTCAGGTGGCATTCTCTCTCATTTGCATTAGAACATGCTTGTTATGAGGTTGTGCAATTATTTCATCATATTTATCCTTTTTGCCACATTAGATGGAGAAATTTTGAGCTTTAGCTCCAAAAGCGATGGAAGCAGCTCTGGCTCAACTCTCCACCGTTTGGAGATCTTGAGAATAGAGCTATTTTCGTTGTACGGGTCTCAGGTATTTACATAATAACCATATTTTCAGCACATAAATCATGACCTGCATGGCATTGCATGTTTTCTTTGGGGTGGTTGGGGGCCCAGCTCCCAGGGGCAGGGGGGTTAGATTTTACTTTGAAATATAATTAAGACGAATGTGAACTGAAAAAAAAATATGATTGATGTTTTACTCAAGGAATTTGTTTTCAGAATGACATTTTTTTCAGCCATTGCTAAATTCCAGTGATTTCCACGTACCACAGTTCAACCTTGCCCATTACAACGTGCATTTCTTTGGGTATTGCAGTCTGTGGTTAGTTTACAAGATTTTCAAGATGCAGAGCCTGATGTCCTTGCTCACTCTACTTCAGCAATTCTAGAGCACTTTAGCGGAAAGGGAAGTAGATGCAATGTTGCTCTTAAAGCTCTTTGTAAGAAGAAGGGTCTTCATGTTGAGGTAAATAAATGCTTTGGATTTCTATCCCTCGATATTTTTGGTTTCTTTTTTCAAATTACTTGCAAGCTTTACACAGCATATTTATTTGCTATGATCTGTAGAGCACATTTCTTGTTTGCTTGGATATGTGAGATTGTGTTATAGGAACTTGCAAGCAAACCTCTGATAAAAAAGTTAACATGTTCATCATCCTGTCTTTGTTGTTCTATGTACACCTGTTCGTAGTACTCATAGGCAACAAACACTCACATTCATGACAAAAAAAAATTAGAGCTTGTCCGCTTTGAACAACAAATGAAGGACTTAAAACATCTTTGAAAAGCTGCATAACTTGAAACCTTTCTTGACAAATCAATATATGGATGGTCATGGAAAAGAAAATTCCAAACCAAGAAATCTATACGTTGTGGCTCATTGATATTCAAAGAATCAAAATTAACAGTTACAGGATCAGCTTCAGATTTAAGAGCACCCGACCACTGATTGGTTTTCTCTCTCAATAAAGTGACATACTTCTGTGCATGCATCAACATTTTGAGGCAAAACAAAACATTCAGTTACCTGTGTAATCCCAATATCACCTTTTCCGTTCTTGCCAGTGAACTGGTTTTAAACTTGCCTTGTCAAACTGGACAAGATTGAAAGTGATCTAACCACTCTATCACATCATCTTGAAGTTTACAGTAAGCTTCATTCTTTGATCTTCAAGAATTTCATTAAAGTCATAATGGGCTAAGTTTTGACAACCACTTACAAAATGTTTTGTCAAGTAATCTGCAGTCAAGAAAATATTGAAAACTGTGTTTGTATTTATGAATAGATTGGCTATGAGAAAAATCCTGATTGCAAAAACTGTTGTTTTCACAATTCCATAATAGTACTCTTGAACGATCCATGTCTTCCCTATTGCCATTGTTGAAAACTTTTCTCTGAAATCCATGTTATGCCATTAAATCAACTGTGAATAGTATTCTATTACCACTTAAGATAGGAAAAAAGTGAAACACAATCTAATATGCAATTAAGCCCTTAAGAACAGCATCTGAATCCATCAAACAATAATCTCCCAAAGAGATGCTATAAACTTATTAGTGGAAATTAACTCATTTTGTCCTTGTGTGTTTATTTATAAGCTATAAAAACTAATTGGAATGAAGGTGGATGTCCAAATATACAGCTACCCTATATCCTATTGCATCAGGTCTTTTATTTTTTATTTTTTATTGTAAGCCATATCAGGCTATCTAAAACAACCATAATAGGCTATCCAATCATTGTGATGAAGATTAGAACTAAGAATTTGATTGGAGTCTCTTTCACAACATTCTTCAATCTTTGGTTTAAGACACTAGTGCAACATTTATGAGAACCTTCTGTTTGCTCTCCTGCTCAAGCACAGTCATTTATAGTTGGTCAGTCTGTTTCCTTTCCTTTTCATGATGCGCCTTTGAATTTATATAGGCAGCTAATTTGGTTGGGATTGATAGCCTTGGCATGGATGTTAGAATTTTCTCTGGGGTGGAAGCACGAACTCATCGATTCCCCTTCAAAGTCCGGGTAAGTAATCTAATGCACAGTTGAGATATGCAGGAAAACTTGTACTCAATAACTTCACAAGCAAGAAACATTTAAGTTTTATTGGTGCCTTTGGAATTAATAGAGGCATCCATTGTTCTTGAAATTGAGCGACACGCTCTTTGGCGGGTCTTGACACAAAGTATCCAGGATAAAAGGTTACACTTTTGTTGATTTTTTGTCTAAATATAATTTGCAGGCTACCTGTGAAGTTGCTGCACAAAAGCAGATGCATCAGCTGTTGTTCCCTCGATCTCGCCGAAAAAAGTTTAGAAGACACGAAGATGAGCTTGGGGACTCCAAGTCATAGTTCTCTTCATGTAACTAATCTTAATGAGGGCTTTATTCATAAAAAAAAAGTGCAGGCTTAGTTCTCTTTTTTCCCCTTTGTTTTTAAACCAAGTGGAGATTTGTCAGCAACAGGTTGTGCTAACATGTTTGTACATTATTTCAATAAAGGACCAGAAGGAGCTATCTTGTTCCTCCAATATTGTTAACGTGGCTGAATTTCTTTATGCCCCGCACTCAAATCCAGCATTCTTTCAGATTCACTAACAGTCAAGTTTCTATAGGTTTGAATGCGTGCGTGCATGGTGCATTAAGGTTAAGTTTTCAACGTTCTCAAGAAAAAGGAAAGGCAGGTTTTCAAGCTCGAGGAAAATTTAGGGGCGGGGAGGAAGGAGCGGTTGTGAAAATCTTTGGCTTTGCACTTGCGATCTTACTGTTTAAGCTTTTAGCCACTACCGGTGAAACCAGGAAGCAAATCTGGAGAAAACGGTACGCTTATCTTACTTCTGTGCAGTTGCACACCAAAGTAGTTTGTCAATTTTTTAACAAAAACCATTTGTCAAGTTGGTGAAACAAACCCTAACACGTTATAAATAATAAGAAAGGTTAAAAATATACTTAAATTAAATGACTGGTGATCACAAAGTGTAATACAACATAAAATGAAGAACTGCTATTATGCATAAAAAAAAAACTTAGAAGCTGTAAATTGATTATTGATTGTCCCCCTCCTTTTCTGCTACCCAACACCCCAACTTAGCTGACATCTACAGTATTTTGGAGCAGCAGTGAGACGAGTGCCCTTTCTCATCCTGAAAGCAGATCCTAAGTCGTGATTTCTTGCCCCTGCAACTTTTCCTATGTTCTCATTTTCATATTTCTTCCTCTGATGCCTAACTATGATTTCTTCCCCCATACATCTTTTCCCACATTCTTGTTCTCAATGTCTTGGCCATCTCCAATGCCGGTGCTAGCAAGATCACGCTTGCTACTATCCCCGGTTTTTGAGCTCCCAAGTATAGTTTTTTGACTGCGGTTTCCAGAACAAGCCTCCTCATCAAAATGTTTACTGCTACACTCAGCGTCTTCATCAACAACATAAGCACAGTGTTGATCCTCTTCCTTGTCACCCCTGCATAAAAAACATAAGAGTTGGGCACGTGTAATATGGTTGGCTCACACAAGGGAGAAAGTGACCTATTATCATATTGCCAAGGGATGAGATGAAGAACACGTGAGAAGAGTTATATTAATTTTTTTTATTTTTCATTATCGCACACCAGAGTGAAATTTCAGTGACATCAGATATTTTTTAACTGCATGCCAGCAAGCCATTTTCCAAAACCAAGTTGTCCATGAAAGGATGGTGATTGATCAAGCATTTCAATACCAGTTTTATTACATTATTAAAAGAGCAGCAGCATTCGTAGTTTTTGTTCCTTTGGACAGTGACTGATTCCAAGCAGCAAACCCAACTTCCAAAATCGACTGTGCAATATAGACTGTGCACCAAGGCGATTCCACAATTGTGCAAACATATATTTTTGACGCTACTCGACTTTCACAAAAACTCCCCCCTGTACTGAATAAGTGACCCTAAACGTCATCATTCACAGCAATTTCTATTTCAAAAGAGCACAACTTGGCTGACACTCATTTGCAAAGACTCGAATAAAAACGGTAGTTTAACCCAAAAGCCTAGAGCAAGATGAAATGGCAATAAGAGTACAGCCAGAAAGTCCCAAAAAAAAAAACAAAGAAAGAAAGAAAGGGAAAGAAATGAAGAAAACTAACAGACAAGAAAACAAAAGATTCTACTGGAATTGTGAATTAGTCTATCCTCGGAGCATTAGGATCACAAAAAGTAACTTGCAGCAAGGGGCCAAGAAAGGTAAAATGAATAGAGCATGCTCAACATGACAGAAATGGGAATAGCCTAGCCATTAAAACACCATCAGGTCCATTTCATGTAGCCTTAACTAAGCGAAGCTTGTGTACAAACCTAGCATGGCTAAATATTACTCTGTTTTGAACCTTGCATCAAAGTCCGGCAGACCTACTTCATCCAAAATATTTTCCGTGATCTAACCTTTGGAATCATAACAGAGTTGGGGTATGTAACGACATACAGTTTATTCAAACCCAAACTTCAACTCATTTGCTAGTTAGTGCACCTGATAAAGGAGCTTAGGTAAACATCAAAGCCCAGAGAGATTTTTTATTATTCATATGAATTTATCACCTGCAACAGAGAGAAAGATTAAAAAAAAAAAATTGCATACCCCGAATAAACGACCAGCCCAACAGCAACAGCAGCGAAGGCCAAAAAGTACATCCAATCAACCTGAACAGTATTGACATCAGAGGGAAAATTCCAAGTGTAAACATTTGGGCGTGCATAGAACTTGGATTCTCATATTCATACAATGTTATTAGTTAACAAACCTTCTCATGGTAAGCAAAGATGCGAATCACGACGGCCCACATGTCTGATGTCAGCAAAGACAAGTTGAGCATTGTGGAGCCACTAATCTGTAAATAGCAGGAGTCAGAATATTAAGGTGAGCACATGCACGCACTAGTATAAATCATCCATGGGGTCAGCCTAATTAATACTTGTCCTCGAGTGTTGAATAAAACTCTGTTTGGAATATCAGACTGAACTACGCATTTGTCCAAAAGTTACAGTTGCAGGTATAAAAAGTTCAAATTTACAATAAATGATAAGAGCCCCACCTGGGCTCGTGAAAAACAGGTAAAAAAGACAAGAACTCTCTGAAGTTAAGACATAAGATGAAGGTGATGGCAGCTTGACAGTCAAGAATAAATTTTACGTTGAAAATTGGAAACAATGATGCTGGCAGTAGCAACACCACAAGGTCCTTGACAGCAAAAGAGTGCAGGTTTAAATAATAACAGAAGCACAACTGATACATATGGATTAGCTCCTCTCATGCTAGCACCAAACTGTCATAGATTATGTGAGTTGAAACCGTATTCATGCCCTATTAATGGTTGGCTTGGCACCATCTCACAAAGCATTATATTGGTGCTAATAATTGATGGATGATAAAGTGACAATCAAAACACTCTATTAATTTAGAACGTAATTAAAGACTGATAGAAAGGTTCCAAGTTAATCATTGGTAGTGTATATGTGGGATATGAACAGATTTCTATTAATATAACAAGTGTTTTAGGTGCTAAGAAGATTTTAATCTGATACATATAAGCTATAAAATTTGAAAAAGAAATTCAATTCAAAGAGGCAGCTCACAATCAACCATCATCTTTCAAACTCCAATTTGAAGTTCTTCATTCCAATGTCTGGCCATGTTCTTACAAACTTTTAGTTAGTCCTAAGGTAACTCACATCCATACCTTAAGCAGGATCAGGACTAATGAGTAGAACAGGAACATTGCCACTGCAAATCCAAAGAACGGAAGAGCCTGAAACCAAAACCATAAAGCAAACAAATGAAATTAAACTCTAAGCATGAATAAATTTCAAAACTTCTATATGTATTAAATTCATGCATTAAATTTAAAGCAAATCAATTATCCCATTGATACTGACAGGATATTTAAACCCCACCTTCATTTTCATATCTTTCTCTTGAATTTTTTTGGTCTGAGCCATTTTACTGATGTGTTTGAATTGATTTTGGTTAAGCATCATATAACACCAGGAGTAAATTACAAAGACATCTATACAGAACTATTAAACCATCAGTTACCAAGCTATCATTCTATTGTGATTGGTGAGTTAAGAGAACAAGAATAAAAGCAAAAATAAATGCAAGATATAAAAGCTTTGGAAGAAGAGAATAGACAAGAAACATACTGCCCCAACTGACCAGTGAATAGATTTAACTTCGTTGCACTCCAGAATACTTCTGTTGTTATCACTAAGGAATAAAAATTGGAAGAAAAAAGCAACAATTTACCAACTTGAACCGCACAATCAACTTAACCAAACAATCACAAGTTTTGGATATCATGAAGTTTTGAAGTCGATCACTTAAGAAACAATTAAAAATTTTATGCAGAATAAAATAAGGTAACTCATCAGTAGAAAAGCTGATGTTCCTTATAGCTATCAAAATGAGTCATTAAATTAAGGATACATCTGAATGGCACTGATTATGGCACCAAAAAAGCCCAGAAGCGACATGAGCTCAACTCTATCAGCATTTTTCACAAGAAACTCCTGCATAACAGTTGGAAATAAAATTTGGATAAATCATTTTATTTACTGAGCAAATATAAAAAAATTTATATCATTGAAACATATATTACTTTAAAGCCCCCTTGATAGAATGAATAAAAACTTAGACTTTAAATTATTCAATAGAAGAATTATTTGCAATTCATAAATAAGAAACCATCCAATCAATATCTGGAGAATCAACTTCAAACCTAAACCTCAAATAAAAAAAATCAAGCTGTAGCATGAGGATAGAAAGAGCGAATTAAGCTAGCTTTCTCTCCCTGTTTCTCTGTTTTTTTCCTTTTGTTTTTGGTTGCCTTGTTTATATGTAAAAGTTTTGCAGCAAATATCAAGAAGAGGGTAACAGCTATTTACCTTGCCTCCCAAGGTCAAACTAAAAACCAAAAATAAAAGCGAAAATTGGATTAAGATCATCATTGTACACACTATAATCAACTAGAATGTCAGTAACACTTTTGTGAAACAGTAAGCTCGTGAGAGAACAACTGCCAAATGGAAGCAGCATTGAGGATCAGAGAACATGAACCAATATTCAGCAAGACAAAATTATAGCATGCAACTTGGCTTACCTCACTGACATTACTGATAGCATACAGCGTTGCACCAGCAATAACAAGAGCATCTCCTTTACGAGGGTTGCTCCCTCCTACAAGAAAAAAGCCCACTTATTAAGAGATGATCATTCAATGCTACGAGACAAAACTTTAATGGAAATGGATATAAAATATTATACACAATAACATGGCTACAGTTGCATCTTGAATCTTAAAGTTTAAAGTGGAGATAGTATCTCCAGCACTGGAGAATTTAGGCATACAAGGTAATTGATAATACCAACCTTGCCTGGTTTACAAGCAAGTGAAACAATCAAGACACCACCAACATAACATACTATTTTCAAGGACGGCTATAAGGAAATGGAAAAATTCCCTCCAAAAGATATATTATGATTTACCATTGAGTATAAATGATGGCCTAGCCTAAGGTTATGGAACAAACAACAACCAAACACTAAAGAAAAATGAATGAAGGAGGCAGGACAAAATTATGGTAAATTGAATGAAACATCATATGTTTACCTGATCGATCACCAGCATGAACATCTGAAAAAACAACCATAACAAGGCCTGCAACACAAACTACCACTCCAGCTATTTTCTTGAATCTGTACTTTGTGCTCAAGAAAAACCATGTAAGAACCATAACACAAGGGATTGACCAACAGTCCAGCAGCATGACACTTGTGATCGATGTGTACTGATAGGCCTTCACCACTGCTCATGAATGAGGATAAGATCAATTATCATAAACATGAATCACTTTAACAGTCATAATTCTCAGTTTACACTTTAATAATGAAAGGATTAGGTAGCATTTCTTTTTGAAAAAATACAAAGCAAGTGCCAGTAAGGTCAGTGACATCAAGGTAGAATAACTTGTTCTCATTTATCAATTCACTAATTCTTTTAAGAATTGTTTCAACCATATAGCAGAACAGATTATCAGCAGCAGATGCAACTCTATACTGCTGAGAATGTGTGAGAAGTAACCAGCTTCATGATTGACCACACCACAAGGAGCAAAATGTCTATTTAAAGTACTTAATGCAATTTCATAGAATCACAACTAGATGCTAATCAGAGAGAATGAATGGGGCTTCAGTGAAAAGACCACCGATACCAAATTGATTATTTGCTTTAAAATCAAGAGATGCAATTTCCTAGCAGGAAGTTTACATCTTTAGGATTCTCTAGTCTGTAGATACTAAAAATACAAGATTGGTTAAAAAAGATTGAAAGCAAAGGAAAAAAAAAAGCTGTTAGTACAAATGTTTAGATTAAAAGTCGACGGTAGTGCAGAAAATACAAGACCTAAATACCTAGTCAGTACCGCCACTAAAGTAATATACTCACCAAGAAAATTGGCTTCTACATCCACCAATGAAAGAATCGCATAGTAGTACCATTTTGCCTGCACAGATTCCGAAAGGAGATGCAACAACATAAACATCTCAAATTAAAATTAAAATTAAAATGAAGGAAAAAAAAGGAAAACAATGAAAAAGATCATTGAAAAAAAAGTTTCGGCCCAAATTCTTCACCATCAACTCAAATTGGTTTATATTACATCTGCATCAATATTCTACTCTGAGGAACTATTTCATCAGGAACTCTCCTATCACCTCAAAAAATGACCAAGCGGGATTTCTTTCAGTTTTTCATGTCCCAAATTCTTCACTATCAACTCAAATTGGTTTATATTGCATCTGCATCAATGTTCTACTCTGAGGAATTATTTCATCAGGAACTCTCCTAAGCGGGATTTCTCTCAGTTTTTCATGTCCTTGCTTTCTTACACTCATCCACTGCATCCCCGCAGCTTAATGACAGACATTCTTGTATAACCAATCACTTCCGAACAACACAGAACTCCAATTATTGAAGCAAATTCAGCAAATGAGTTCACTTTTAAATTACATACTGATAACTAACCAATTGCTTGTAGTCAATAATTGGGGGGGGGGGGGTGTTTGTGAAGAATTGGATTTAAAGGTGAAACAAAGAAAATCACCTTAAGTGCTTCCTTCCTGTAAAGCATAATACTTCCATAAACAATGGCCAAGAAAACGTAGTTGAGAAAAGACTGAGAAGTCGGTGCATTAATTCCTGAATTGAAATGGCAAATATATACAGGGAATCGAGTTAGAATACTACTCTATCAAAAACAAAAAAAAAAAAAAAGAAATTTGCTATCCAACAACAACACAGCTAGCTAATCAGGGGGGGGGGGGGGCGGAGGAAACGAATTCTGAGCAAGTAAAGATATAAAAATCAAATCTTTAATGAGCTAAAGAAAGAAGAAACAGGAGTTGCACCTCTTCTAGCAAGTTCAGAGGATGACAATCCAGTAGAAGTAATAAGGAGAGAGAGAAACTGTCCCAACCCAAGAGCAACCAACGTTTTCGTTGTACAAAACTCCTTAAAGCTCAACATTTTTTTTCTCTTAATATCTCTGTTAAACACAAACACATAACAATCTACAAAGAATTTCCAGAAACCCAGTTGTGTAGTTCAAGAATAAACAAAACCCAAATTTGTAATGTCTTAAAGGGATTGAGTTGGCAAAAGAATACGAACCCACTTCAGGTTTAGTCTTTTTGATGACGGAAATGACAGGAAAAAAGGGTTGATGGTTGATGATGATATTGATAGATACAGAGTGAGTGACAGCCACCAACTTGACAGTGAAGGTGGAAAAGGAAAGAGGAAAGTTTGTTTTCTACATGCAATTTGATTCCAACAAAAACAGAATCAAGATCAACCAACGGCTGTTTGGAGTTCCCAGATTCTATGCTGAACTTGACTCCAGACGTTGAAGTTTGGAGAGAGAGAAGGAGAGAGAGGGAGACGGGAGGTTCGGCAATTTTGATGGCCAACTTTCTTCTTCTATTCTTTTAGCAGCGTACTAAATAGTTGCCCGCGCTGCCGGTCATATAAATGTTTTAATATAAAAAAACATATAGATGTTACTAATATGTTTTGTACTATGAAACAAAAAAAGTTGTATAAAAATTGATTTGATTTTGATTTAATTATTTTATAAATTCAAAATAATTTAAAAATCCATTAGAATATAATTTGATAAAAAAAATATAACATGTTCTTAAAAAAATATATTAAGGTGAAAACATATTAAATTGGTTCGGGTTAATCTATTAAATTTACGACTCGAAGCATGAAATTAGGATAATCCCATAAAAAAATCAAAGCCAAATATAAAACTTAATTTTTAATTAAATAAATATTAAAAGATGAAATAAAAAAATCAATAAAAAACTAAAAAACAAACAACTAAAGTCAACTCGGGTTGACCTTTCATCAAAACTGCAACTTAAGTCAAGTGCCTGAGATAACTCCATGAAAATTAAGTTAAAACAAATTTTAATTTTTAATTTTCAATTAATTTGAAAGATGAAATTGAAAAAGATATTAACTAAAAAAGATTAAAAAAATCGAGCCAACTTTGGTTAATTAGTCAAACTCGTGATTTAAATAATAAGACTTAAGTAACCTCATAAAAAGTTAAAAAAAAATATATGAAGTTTAATTATAAATTAATTAAATTTTGAAAGATGAGGTTGAGAAAAAAAACTAAAAAATGACTAAAAAACTTGAGTTAACCCACGACTCGGGATAAACAATTCAAATATTAAAGGATGAAATTAAAAAAAATTTAAAAAAACATGAGGCAACCCGGGTTAACTCACCAAAACCGTGACTTGGGTAATAAAACCGAGATAACTTTATAAAAAGCAAAAAAAATAAAATTATAAAGCCTAATTCCAAATCAATCAAATATTGAAAGATGAAATTGTAAAACAAATAAATTAAAAAATAATAATTTTTTTTAACTTGAGTTAACCTGTCAAATCCACGATCATAGTCATGAGATCGGGGTAACCTTATAGAAAATAGATAAAAAAAATTATTGAAGTCAAGCCGGATTAACCTGCCAAACCTGTGACCAAGGTAATGAGATTGTGATAACCTCATAAAAAACAAATCAAAACAAATTATGAAGCTCAATATTCAATAAACTCATTTTTTAATGTTGAAATTAAAAAAAAAATCAATCTAAAAATTAAACACAATAAAACTACTTCAGTTTACACGGGTTAACCTGCAAAACACGTGACCTGAGTTATAAAACACAAATAATCTCTTATAAAGTGAACCAAAATAAATCATGAAGCCTAATTCATAATCAACTCAACGCTGAAGGATGAAATTGAAAAAATGCCGAAAAAAGACAAAAAAACTCGAGTTTATTGGGTTAACTCACCAAATTTGTAACCTAAGCCATGAATTTGAGATAATTTCATAGAAAACAAATAAAAATAAATCATGAAACCTAATTTTCAATCAATTCAATGTTGAAATAAAAAAAATTAAAAAAACATACCAATCAAAAAAAATAAAAAACTGGAGTCAATCGAGTTAACCTATTATACCTATGACACTGGTTATAAGACCAAACTAACCACAATAAATTATTAAATTCAATCTCTACTAAACTAAATGTTGAAGTATGAAATTAAAAAAAAATTATTTAGAAAAAAACACTATAAAATAAATATGTTTTGAGGTGGTGAACAACACCTCTTTTAGTTTATATTATAGTAAAAAAAAAAATTCAAGTCAATCGAGTTAACCATATATAAAGCAAATCATAATAAATTACAAAGCTTAATCTTCAATAAAATAAATGTTGAAGTATAAAATTAAAAAATAAATATAGATTAAAAATGCCAAAGGAAGAAAAAAACACCATTGAAATGAGTAGTGTTTTGTGAGGTGGTGAACAATAAATTATAATACAAAAATACTCGAGTCAACAAAGTTAACCTGTAAACCTGTGACACGGGTTATAA
>Ga0325414_1003911_pt1 | contig 15548 bp, 8 predicted proteins | sample PopdelMetagenome_8_FD_206183 | JGI IMG/M metagenome (GOLD analysis project Ga0325414, IMG submission 206183) | Populus deltoides microbial communities from Bellville, Georgia, United States - Leaf-PdKOR-R3 | ecosystem: Host-associated > Plants > Phyllosphere > Phylloplane/Leaf | place: USA...
ACCAGAGTAAGTCGCATTAAATTGAAGGCACAAACATATGTAAAACCAATGTTTAGTAAAAAAATTGGGGTTGGATCATACTAATAAACACTCAATCATCAAGATTAATTGATTTTATACAAAGATAAAGGGAAAGAAATGAAGATTAAATGTCATGATTTTAGTGTGTTTAGGTCATTAGAATCATAGATTAGTGATAAACAAGATTGTATGCATGCTTAAGAGTAAAAAAAAAAATTGATCAAAATGAAACAAAAATCAATGACCTAAGGCAATGTTCAACACAAGAACATCCAAACCTAAAAATTCAGCAACCTGCAACAAAGGCTAAACGTAGAAAAATACAATATAACCTAGAAAAGCAACCTAAACATAACAACCAAAGCTTAAGCATGCTTAACACAACTTGTTTGAATCATCAAAAGAACAAGAACAAAAATCAAAATAAAAAACAGAAAGCAAAGTCAATGATAACGGTAAACAAAAAATAACATCTCCATATGCATAAAAATTATTCCATTAATTAAACCTTTTGTCCTTAAGTTCAAATATCATGCTCACAACTTTAATAAACTCAGCAATCTACCCTAATACAATCTAAAACAGAACAACTTCAATACTTGACACATCTTACAATGACTTCAAAAATTAATTAACCAAACATCAAAGCATACAAAAAAAATATTCCATGCCATTCTATTATCATATTCTAACATATTGGAAAGAGGTAATTAAACAAACTGAGCATATACATGCTTTATTCAAGGCATGCTTAAACATCTCAAAATAAGAATCATAACTTTAAAACTAAAAATAGCTTCAAATGATGCTTAACAAATATTATGAGCAACAATTTAAAAGATAAAATAAAAAGGGATAGGATGTGCTAATTGAACTTCACTCCTTCATCAAAGTTTGAAGGTTTACATTGTAAAGAGAATGTTGATTCCTTCTTTGGATTCTTTGCTTTTTTCCTCTTGATTTTCAGCTTTTTCTTCTTTCTTTGTTTTAATCTTAGATTGATTTGGATTTCCCTGCTTTATTTTTGAAACACTTATTTTTTTTTTATCATTTTTGCTTCAATTCTATTTCAAGTATTCTATTGATTTCTATGTATTTTATTTATTTTTTCTGTGATTTCTCTCTCCAGGATCTCCCCTTTTCCATGTGATCTTTTTTTCCTTTTATAGTCTCAAAATGGTTGGTGGTTGAGAAACCATTTATGGGTTTGAAGATAGTTTTTAAAACTAGATCATATGAGATTTGTTTTCTATTTTTGCCTTTGATATGTTAGAAGACCATTCTTCTCTATTCTTCTCATATTTTCCTTCTTTCTAGATGTCTAACAAACTCTTGAGACTTCTGGAAAAAGTTGGAAATTTCATACTGAAACCTTGGCCGAAAATGGCTGACTGGAGATGTATTTTCCATGAATTAATCGTGGCAAATGGGAAATCATTGAAGCCAAACTAGCCATAGATCTTATAGAGGGGGTGTTGTTCTTCATTTAGGATCAAACCATACTTGATTTGATAGCTTATAACTTTCTCACCATCGATCTAAAGTTAGGTGTAACACTGCCAAATTTTACTGAATGAGATAAGGTTGTCTTGGAACAAGAAGTTGAGGACTTCCACATGGCATGTGGGGGCACAAACATTGAATAAAGGTGACATAACCTTGTAGAGGGGAAGCTTATCTATCAAATGGTTGTGGTTGAAGCCCTTAAGGTAGTTATCAGATGCTATGTTCATTCGCTTAAATGTGGCAACTCGATCAGTTTTTTTGGTTGAAAAAGACAATATAGAAAGATGGATGACGTGTCACTCTATTGTTCTTTTTAAAAGAGTGACATATCATTTGCTTAAACCCTAAAAGTTATGGTTTTCTAATTGGGATTTTGATAACTTTCAAATTGGTTCTCATTGTTTCAAATTAAGCTCAAGCATCCTTAATTGAGAAAAAACTGATTAATTTTATGCAATTAGATTCTTGCCAAAAATCAATTAGGTCCATGCCAAAAATCAATTAGGTCCCCTCAACTCCGTCTCCTTTTTCAAAGTAGCCATTGGTTTCTAATTTGTTTAATTTAGTTCCTAATTAAGCTTTAAACTTTGTTTTTCTTCAATTTAGTCCCTATAAAAGTTCAGTACAACCCCTAATATTACACATTTTTTGCAAAAAAGATCATTGGTCTTGCTTTCTTCAATTTATCCCTTAATTGACTCCTAAACTTTGATTTTTTTGCAATATCACCCTTGATTCCATCCAATGAAGCTTGTAAGAGTTCCAATCTTCTCAATTAAGCCTAGATTAGGCTTTCAAACTTAATTTTCTCCAATTAAGTCCTTAATAAAACTAATTTGACCCATTAAAAATTTAATTAAGTCCTTTTAATTAATTAATTCTTTTAATTTCAGCCTAAATTAATTTATAAAATTAATTAAACATTTAATTAGGATCATGATTAAATCAAATTAGCCTATTAAAAATCTAATTAAATCATCATTTAATTTTTATGCAAATTTATCAAATATTAACGTAAATCAACCTTAAATTTGCATTGTCAAAGATACAGTTCGGTCCCTCCATCTCTCATTTATACATGTAGATCCCTCTTTAAATTATTCTTGCCAACTAAGTTACTTGTATTCCTGTATTTTATTTTTGTATAAAAGAAAGGATAATTTTAGGGGAATTCAAAATTGAGTTATGACAATCTATTAGATCTTTAGCTCGTGCTATGATGTAGGTTGAATCAATTTATTTTTTTAATGTAAGAAAAAAATTTAGGTGCTGCAAATGTTTTTTCTAGTAGAATTTGTTTTTTAATCGTGTGGGGATTGACTTGATCGATTTGGTTGGTCCAAAGACAACTCAGATGATCGGTAAAAATATAATTTGACCTAAAATAAATATTTAAGATAATATTTTATATATATATAAATATTGAGATGAAAACGTGTTGGATCGATTCAAATCAACCCTGGTTAATCTTCTAATTCAATTTTAGGTCATGAGACTATAATAACCACCTAGAAAGCAAATCAAAACAAAATATGAAGCTTAAATTTCAATAAATCCAATGTTAAATCATGAAATTAAAAAAAAAATCAATTAAGAAAAAATAATTATGCAAGTCAGTTTATATTAATTTGCCAAATCTGCGACCTGTGACATGAAATCATGATAACTTATTAAAAAATAAATTGAAACAAATCATAAAACCCAATTCTCAATCAAACTAGTGATGAAAGATAAAATTGAAAAAAATATTCGATTAAAGAACATAAAAAACAACTCGAATCAACCCTAATTAAACTGTCAAACCCGTGACCCGAGTTATGAAATGGAGATAATCTCATAGAAAGCAAACCAAAACATATCACAAAGCTTAATTCTCAATCAACCTAATGTTAAAAGATGAATTTGAGAAAAAAAATAATCAGAAAAAAGGTGAAATCATTGCCATCAAATTTGTGGTTCAAGTCATGAGACTGAAATAACATTATAAAAAACAAATTATGAAAAATCATAAAGCGTAATCCCCAATAAATATTATATTAAAGGATGTAATTAAAATTAAAAAAAATATAAATTGAAAAAAAACACTCAAAGAAAAGAAAAAAATTCATTATTCTAGTAAGTAGTACTTTATAAAAAGGATACAAGAAAACCCCCTCCTCATTTAGTTTTTTTGTTTGTTTGTTAATAAAAGCTATATCCCAAAATAATGACCTCTAATTATAGATGTTCAAGTCAATGGACAGTTTTTCCCATATTCATAACAAGTAGGTGATGTCTTGACTTTTTAAACAACTCCAAATTCATGATTTATTATTCTTATATTTTTTTATACATGCACATAAAAACTATTAATTCATAATTTTTATTTTTTAAATTAAAAATCACTTGTAAGATCATAATAAGTTTTTATTTTAAAATAACTTCTAATAAAAAGGATATTTTCTTTGAAACAAAAAAAAACATGAATAAGAAAATGGAATCTTGATTAAAAAGACATATTTTTCCTCTGTAATCCAAATCATTAGAATTATTAGAAATATTTATTTTATTTTTTAATTTTTATTCAATAAACTATGATGATAACAAAAAATAATATTCTTTTATTGAATAAAAAAATACATGAATGAGAAAAGAGAATCTTGATTATAAAAATACAAAATTTATATTATTGTATTTTCTTTGTGAATATCCATTTTATTTTTTATATAATTAAATAAAAAAATATTTTAAAAAACATTTCGCAATATGAAGTAAGCACTATATCTAGTTTCATCTAAATGATAAAGGAGTTTGTAAATGAATGTTGTCCATAGGGATGACTAGTTATTCAGTTTTTCAATATATATGCTTAGTATTTTATTCAATTTTTTTCTATTTTATTTTATCAGTTATTTACTATTGCTTATATGAAGGAAAAAGCATATCATATATTCAATCATTCTACTAAATCAATATTAAAAATTTTAATTAATTAAAATATATAACTTTATCTTATATAATTTCACATAATTTCATACGTCCAACGATACGAATTCATGATGAAAAATAAATAATAATACTTTATATAGTTTAATATGCAATGTATCAGTAAAAAAATAATTTTCTCCCTCTTAATTATTATCCCAAAAATATACGTGAATAATTTTAGTGATTATGAATTGGATTCTAAAGAACAGTAAAAATGATGGTTTCGTGGAGGTAAAGATAATTGTACCCAATAAAGTATCAGAGAAGTATTTTTTTTTATTTTGCATCCTTTATTTTTTTTTAACTATATAAAACTTAATTTATTTATACCTTTAATTCAAATAACTTTTCAATTAATAGATTGGTGTGAAACCAAGTACTAAATTATAGGTTTGATGATATTGAAGTCTAAATACAATTTAAGGGGTGTTTTCATAATTAGAGATAAAACTGATGAAAAAAAGTAAAATAAGATCTTAAATTAATTAATGGATGGAATGGAAAAAAAATCAAGAAAGGATTCATTGTTAATAATTTATTATAATAAATTTGAAATATTTTATATAATTATTTATATGTCATTAATGATGTGTGAAATTAAGAGAAACTAATAATTTAAGAATAATTAATTGTTGTTAAATAAACATCTTAATATACTTTTTAGGATGTTTTCTTTTAAATGCACATTCAATATACTTTTAATGATGTGTTCTAATTAAAAATTAAAAATATATCATATTTGATGAAGTTATAAAAACTTCAAATTGAATTAGGCCTTTCTATGACGATGTCTTGGACTAAAATATTTAAACTTTGAATGTAAGCTTTATCTTTGGACTTGGTATCCCCTACAAAACAAGTCTTCTATTAGAATTAGAGACCATCTTATGCTTAAATTAGTAACTTGTAAGAGGTAAGGAAAATATAACCATGAAAGTAAAAGCTTAGGAGAGTGAATGTTGTAAATGGTTGTTCGATGGTGTTATTATTGAATCGTTGAATGGTTTTATTGAATGAATTTATTTACCTAGTAACCATAGTTATTTATAGATATTGTTCATGTTATTTTATCTTATAGAGTAGAGTAATAATAGAGAATAATTACTATTACTCGATGGTACCTCATTGAAAGAGAAAAAAATAAGTTAGTGGTTGTTATGTTGTTGGTGGGAAAGATTTGCATTTGTGGGTGATTTGCATAAAAGGTTGGTTAAGATAGGTTGAGAGAAGATATCCATTTATGAAAAAGGTAAGGGAAGGTAGGCGTTATACTAACAATTCATGCGTAAGCATATGAAAGTGTGATGTTGTACTAGTTTTCTTGGAAGAAGTAAGTCTTTATTATAATGTGTGCTAGTTATTGAACTTCTTTAGGATTTTCATATGGGGGTTCAATCACCTTAGGATAAGGCCTATTTTCAGATGAGTGTTTGGGCTAGAGAGTAACCCATTGAGCTAGAGAGCATTCTTTTGGACCAGAGAGTAGTTTTTTAGGCTGGAGAACAGAATAAAGTTATGGGAGATGAATAATGTTTATGAGAAATGAATAATGAGTGTAGGAAATAAATAATGTTATAGGAGATGAATAATGTTTTTTCCTTTCCTCCTATTAATTCAATTTTAGAGACTGAACTGGAAAATTGAATAAGAATGAAGGACTGAATTGGAGAAAATATGGAAAAAGTTTTTGGTGCGTGTATTACATGTGCCATCTTATGGACAATATATCGTGGCTTATGGCAGTGTGTATAACATCATTTAGCCACTGATTGTGGCCTTTCTTGGTATTGTTGGATTTGTCTTGACAAAATCTTTATGGTGATGCCTCACATGTGCTAATATGAGCTTTGGTGTGTCTTCGATGCTCCATTCTTTTCTTTTTCTTTTCTTTTCTTCTTCTTTTTTCTTTATGTACCTCAATTTTCTTGTTTTTTCTCTTATTTTTTTCAATCAGTTTCATTTAGGCTTATCCTAAATAAAAAGGTTGTCTTGCCTTATGGTTGACCTAAATGATAAGGATTGTATTTTTGTTATATGCATCATTATTTTCCCCTAATCTTTGAATTTGTGTAAAATCTAAAAGACTCATGAATTTATTTTTATCAAGTTATAACGTGTTGATAGTGTCCACTGTGCTTTTATGGTAAAAAAACATCTTTATAAATGGAGAATGTTTTTGTGACCATAACAAAGCATTGTGTACGAAGATGTTGCATGGAGATATATAGAAATTTTTGGTGGAGATATAATGATTTTATTTGGAGATATAATGATCTTTTGTAGAGGCATGAAGATTTTTGCTTAGATCCTTTGAGATTTTTCTTGAAGATAAATATTTTCATTGGAGATATATAAATAAACAACACCGTTGAGAAAAATATATGAAAACTACTTGGAGAGATGATATTAATTTGTTGATTGAAAAGTTTAAAATATTTTCTTATGTAAGTAAAGATAAATCCTTGTAATATATCTAATCTCAATCAACAAATTATAGGATACATTTATCTTTTCTTGTTATATTCAGGTTGCATTTCCTTCATTATAAATTATCCAAGGTAACATCTAGCAATCAATATTTCTATTTTTTTTAAAGCATTATAGTTCTCGGTATCATGTTTATTGTCACGATGAAAGGAATAAAATTTATTAGGGTTCCTTATGTTTGTTTCATCTTTCATAGAAAAAAATGATATCACACACATTCTTTTTTCTTAATGGAAACCAATACCTCTGTACAATATAGTGGTCGGAGGTGTGGTTAGAAGCTTAGAAAAAATTTGATGGTCATAAATGGATCCTTTGGTGCTCTTCTTATATGCAAACTTATAGGAGATCAATTATGCTTATGAGGTTTTGCTCTTTGTGACTGATATGAAGGTGTTCTTTTCTGGTTACACACGCTTCTTCTACTTGAATATGATTTTCCCTTATCTTTTTCACACTTATGAGAGTTTAAATAGGAATAATGTATAGTCATTCTCATAAATAATAGTTTTAAACTCCACTAATAAGAGCTTTAGTGGTAATGAGTTCAAGTATACTTTCTATATTGAGCATTTTCTTGTTAAACCTTTGAAGATATGTTTTAATGCTCTCAACTTCTCATTGTGTAATGACAAAGAACTCTGTTGTGCTATTTTTAAATGATATCGTTATGCTAAAATAGAAGTTGAGTTTAGCATAAATATCATAAAAAGTCAAGGATGAAGCCATGCTCAAAGATATGATATCACACTCGAATAGATCCATGAAATATTGTCGAGAGGAATTTACATAATGAATTGTTATCTTGTGTTACAAGTTCTAAGATGTTTTACATATTTTTTATATGCTCTCTTGGATTTGTAATTTCATCATAGTTGTCTAAGTTTTCTTTTATAAAGACATAATCTTTAAAGAGACGAGTGCGCAACACTCGATGATAAAGTTAAGGGTCTCTCACTTGACGGGGTTGTTATTCATTCTTAAGAACTTGTGTTACAATGAAAAAAATGATGTTGGTTATTGTGCATCGATGTGCCATGGGTGAGAAATATTTGCGCTCGTGAGTGAATGTCATGAAAGGTTGGCGCCTTATGAGGAGATAATTTGGCAGAAGATAGTCATTAGTAAGACGTTGTATTAATAATTTATATGTAGATACATAAGAGTGCAACATTGTATTGACTTTTTAAAAAGTAATAACTCTACATTGTGATGTATGCTAATTACTAGGCTTGTTGGGAATTTGCATAAGAGGATTTGATCATATTAGGATATGTGTTTGGGTTGGAGAGCATTCCCTTAGGTTGGATAGTAGTTCCTGACTGGAGAACATTTTCCAAGGTTGGAAAGCATGATAAAGTTGCGGAAGATAAATAATATTTATGAGAGATAAATATTGTTTCTAAAAGATGAATAATGTTTATGGGTAATGAATATGTTTTCCCTCTTTCTTTTTCCCTTTCCTCCCATAGTTCAATTTTAAAAACCAAATTGGAGAATGGTATAAGGATTAGGGACTAAAATGAAGAAAAGATATATATAAAAAAAAGGTTTATGGTGCGTTTATGACATATGAGAGTGTGTGGACAAGCTATCGCGACTTGTGATGGTGTTTTTGGTTTCGTCCTCCCATCAATGAGGACCTTCTTTGGTGTTATTGGATTTGTCTTCGCAAGATCTTTTTAATATTATCATGTATGTGTTGATTGAAGCTTTAATGTGTCTCTAATATCCTATTATTTCTTTATTTTTCTTCTATTTTCTCTATACATACCTTGATTTTTATGCCATTATTTTTATTTTCTTCTTTTATGTGCTTGTGATCTTCCTTTATTCTTCTTCTCTTAGTGTGTTTTTATTGGTTTTGTTCGGTCTAGGCGCAAACGGAGGGTATGTCTTGTCTCTGCATTTATACTAGCCCAAACAATAAGAGGTTTTTTATTTTACAGTTCTTTTTTTTAGGCTAGCCCAAACAACAAAAATTGTTTTTTTTAATCACCAACATTTAGTTTATTTTAAATTTTAATAGAAGGAAAAAAGCTTACAACGATTAAAGAGAATAATAATAGAATTAAAAAAAAAATAGCTAGGCCACTTCGCCAGGCCTTTCACTTACAAGTCGCACGCACCTTGCATTGGGTGAGGAAGGCCCAACATGGTTAATTAAAAAAAAAATGACGCGTCTTTTTTTTAAGTGATACATCAACTTCGTTGATAACTTTTTTATCGTAATAAAGTCACCCTATAGTTTTTCTTTTTTAAAAAAAAAAACATCTCAATTAAATCCAGATAAGGCTCAAATCTTTTTTCTATTTGTTTTTTCTTACAACAAAATATCTACTTGATTTTCAATTTTCCTTTTACAATTAGTAACCAATCTTTTTTTTTTTTTCCATCTTAAAGGTTCAAACAATCATGTTAATGATAAGACAACTTTCGTTTTCCATAACTGGATTGGGATGGTAAGACAACTTTGTCTCTCCTTCCCTTTCTCGCTAATGTCCCCTTATTTTTATATTTTTATTTTGCTCCTTGTAGTAATATAAACAATCATGCCTTAAAAAAAAAATATTAGCCCCTCCTAAATTTTTATGTAATAAGAGTTTTTCAACATTTATTCCTCATGTGATAATATATACCTAATTTGTTTTATTTAATATATTTTGAAATCATTAGACGAGAGAAAAAAATAATTAATCCCTTTATCTTTTATTTAAATATATGAACTAGTAATATGTCCTAAATTAAAATCATTCTATAAATGGTTCACTTACATTTTTAACTTAAATAAATTTTTTATTAGTAACTAGATTTAAAATAATAATAATTATGTACATAAAATTTTGATGTCTTTGAATTTATTAGAACTAATATATTAATGAATAATATGAAATACCTTACAATATTGAATATATCATTATATGGATTAATTTAATTTTGAGTCTAAACCTTTTTTTAAAAAAACATTCAGAGATGTGATATATCATCTAACAAAATCATGAGTTATCAATTCTAACAATGATTTGGACAGACAACAAGTGCCAAAATGACAGTGTTCTTAGTATCATTTTGCACACCAAAGTGCCGAAATGACAGTGGTCGTAGTGATTCCATGATCATTTTGTAAGCAATAAAAACCGACTTTATTTTAGTATATTTATTTTTGTAATAAAAAGTAAATATTGTAATCATTAAAAAACAGTACAGCTAGCACTAGAATATATTAAAATATAGGAGTAGAAGCATAACTATTAAACTTGGTTTCACCTGATGAGTTGACTTGTGAAAGCCTACACCCAAAAGCTTGATTTAAGTTAAATTTCAAGTTTAATTGGAAAAGATTTTAGTCTTGTGCAACCTGGTTAACCCCGTTTGTTTTATAGTGATTCGGTTGACTCAAACAAATCTGATTTGATTAGTTTTAAGAATTTTTTTTAATAACAAAATAATGTCATTCTGAATAAAACGGTTAATCTAGCGTTTACCAGGTGACTTAAAAGTTGATCCAATAATTAAATAACCCATAACTTTTTTTCGAGTCACTAATTTCTTGGCCCGGCATAACAAGCATGACTAAAAGTGGAAAATGGATCTGTCAAAAAATATATACAATTTACCCAAAAAAGAAAAATCACCCTAAGCATGAACTGATCTAACAAACAAAACACACCTTAATATAAGAGGATAAATTGGGCAATTGGCATGTAAAATGCAAATAAATAGCAAAATGACACAAAAGCATAAAGTTTTGGTGAAATAACACATTTTTGGATGTCGCAACTGGGAACTGCAACATCCATTATATGTCATGATTGGAAACCATGATAAAATTTTAATTGATATCGCATTTTTAGAACTGTGATATCTATTTAAATTCACAAAACTACTAAAACCAGGTCCCGCGAGTGAGATTCTTAAAATCTAATAATCCAATAGTCAGAGTAGCGATTTCATGGTTGCTACAAAAAAATTACCTCTGGAAAATCCTATAAAAATTTAAGTGTGATCCAACAGTCTAATCAAAATTTATGGTTTTTTTGAGCCATTATTCTAGTCTGATGTGATCAGATTTTCTATTGGGCTTAGGTTTGTCTCATTGTTTCATAAATGCATCAGCTAGGCCATTCTCATGATTTGTCTAAGATAGATCCTCATCTAGTTATGACAGACTCACACCAGACTACTCAACATCACTTGTGAAAAATACTATGTAAACAATAATTTTTTAAGATTTTAACTGGTGTCTGTTTTTTAGTCTACAAGTTAAACAAAGATATAGATTTTTACTCATAAAACATATATGAAAGAAAAAAAATTCATAAAATTATGGTTTTTATGTGAAACAGTCGACCAAATATACAACTGTATTCAACTAGTCGACTGGTTGGTAGTTGTCGCGCTTGAAAAACACGACATATTTAAATGTCGCTATTCTGAAGCATAACAACTATCTTGTCGCGCTTAGGAATAACGACATTTAGTAAATGTCGCATTTCAGAAATGCGACAAGGTGAAAATATGCCATTTTTCTAAATGGTGTTCTTTTGCAAAATAATAATAAAAAAAAATTGTGCTATTTAAAAAAAATTCAACAGAGAAAGATAAATCACTCATGGACTCGGTCGTTGTTAATAACCTCTCATGAATTTGTCAACCAATAAGATTCCATGTATTTGGTCATACTTAAAAGAAACAAGATCTATCAGTTATTATGACATTTTACCGACAAAATAAGCCACTGGTAATTTTATCGGTAATCATATGCATATTACTAATAGAATCAAACTGTCGGAGAATTACATCTAATAATGGCAAGTCTTGTAATTTTTTTCCAACTCTCTGAAACTTTTTGATGGATTTAGTCCATTAGTATTTCCATCTGTAATTACCAGTGACAAAGTTCTATAACTTCTTTCCAACTCTCTGGAACTTTTGGAGGGGCTTAGTCCATTAGTAATTCCATCTATGATTCAAATTCTATCGTTAATTCTATTAGTATTGTATTTAATATTTCTTGAAAAAATAAATTAAAATAAACAATACAAAAAAATTTAAAAAATATTATCCAATACAATTTATCTAGTGGATAGAAGGCAGAGGAGAAGGCGGAGATAGATCTTCATTGAAACCAAGATAGTGATGAGGTTGACCCCATGTACCAGTGAGGGCTGCCAACAATTTCTCGAGGAAATTCACTTTATCCTTCAGGTCGATTGTCTCATACATAAGTTAAGCTATCTCAGTAATAAGTCAGGTCGTCTAAACTTAAACCTATTCTCGTACAATCACCTAGACGGTCAGAGATCACTACCTCAATCCTAATTGCGAGGATCCATCAGTCGATACACTACGGTCCATCCATAAATCCTCGTTTGTAGTGTTGGAGATACTGTAAGGCTAATTCTTATCGAGTCTACTAGACAATCTAACCTCTAATAAAAAAATTTGGATCGAGTTTCAGATGGGTTAAAGGATCATCTTTGTATCTGTCATGTAATCGAGTGTTATATGTTTCCTGAAAAAAATAAGAAAATTAAAAAAAATAACTTTAGAAAAAACTGTTGAAATCCAATTTACCATGAACTTCTAAGCTCGGCTATCTATGAGTTGTTGCACCCCTTTTCAAAGGTCCTTATTTTGCATGTGAGTTTCAACAAAAAGCTCCATCGATCTTGGATTGCGTCCAAGCACTATAGCTTGTAAAGGAAAGCTATTGTTAGTTAAATATTTTCATATAATACAACAATTAAAAAAATTATCTTAGAAAACAAAATATTACCATTTGCTTTACATGCGAAATGAATAGAATAGATACACCAGTGTGCATTGTAATGGAACCATGAATCTCTTTGTTCCAGTTCTATGCACTAGACCACGACCGCTGCATAAAATGTTTAGATGTCACATGCTGGATATAAGCATCCTAGATAGCCTTTGAGATGTGCGGGGTTTGAAATCCCTCCACACAACCACATCTTCCCAACCTGGAAGACCTTTTTCTTTTGCATATTTATTTTATTCTTTCTACGCTTATGCCTGAAATCATACAACTTGGTTCGTAGAAAAAAATTATCGGTTAAGATTATGAAATATAATTAAAATTTGAATATTTTTTTAATATCACATTTTGAATTCAATCTTATCTAATGGCATTGCGAGTCTCCCACACTCTCTTAGCAACAACGTCGGCAGCCTCCTCCTGGTAAAAGTTTTCTTTGCACGTCAATTTCATAAAATAATTAATGTATTGAAATTAAAAAGCTAACTGAATTAAATAATTAAAAAATTATTAATGTATATACTAACCTTCAACTTTCCAAACCAAGCATTAATCATAGCCTTCTATTCAGGATTTTTTAAAACATGACTTTACTGAAACAAAAGCACTTTCATCGACGATTTCATGACCTAATTTTATCATCCGAAAAACCTCTATATTTGTAAACCTAAAATCTCATTCATTCATTGAAATTAATTATTCAATAATTATCCATTGTTATTTATTTTTTTTATCGCAAGAAAGGATAACAAACTTACATGTTGTGGTCGGTCTTCCACTGAGCAATATACTTCCCAGTGTATACATCATGCTTAGATAAGACTCCCCTTCTGCAAGTCACCTTCGCACTCAACTGACCTAGTTCAAGAGAGAGTGTATGTGTCTAAGGTGTTTAGTCATGGTCAACTGCTAGCGACTCATGGTCATAAAATACTTTGTCAGAAGAACCAGCAGCACTCATGTCCACATTACTCTTCATTGACCTTTTCTTCGCCATTTAAACAAGTTAAGTATAAAAAAAGATAATAACATTATCATTATATCCTATTTTTAAAAACAAAATTACAGCACCTTTTTTATATGAAAAACTACACAAAATTTTATTACCTACAAATAAATAAAGCCACAAAACAATTGATTTTATTTGTAACTATTATTTAATTTATTTATTGAAATCTACGTGGACAATATCTCATTACCCAAAACCAAATTATATCTAAGAAAACTCTTATAAAAATTATCGCATTGTATTTTTCTTTACGGTTTACACACACCATGTAGTTACTCCTCCAAAATAATTTATCACTACCCCTTAAAATTAAACAAACTTATATGATATCTTGTTGTCTTGTCTTGTTCATTAACATATGTTCAACATTTATTCTATTTAGCAATTACACATTTAAATATTCACGTGTGCATTTACTTATGTAATTAATGACCCATATACAAAATTAACCTATATATAAAAGATATAGCAATATTACTCAAGTTATACTTCAAACTAGGATTCCAAAGACACTCCGGTTGGCTGCTTATCACCCAAGTCCTTTTTTATTTTCACTTTGATCTTTTAAAAATAATATTTCAACTACTAATTTGTATAACTCGGTGAATAATCAGATAAATAAGTATGAAATTCATTTTTTTTAATATATCTAAATCATTTATTTTTAGAAATTTGCAATTTTTCTAAGTAATTACATTTCGCTATTAAGGAATTTACTTTAATCTTCAAATAATTTACTAATTATTCAAACTTTTAACTTATTTTCGGTACTTAAAGGACATATTTTTAGTGAAATTTATTGAATATTTTCTTTTTCATATTTCAGCATAAAAAACTCAATAATTATGCTTTAATTTCTTTAAAGTCATTAAAATCCTTTTATTGTAACTTAACATGTATACTTCTCTTATTTACCAAGATTTACTAACAAATTCAATAATTAACATGTAATAAACAATCCATCATATGAAAAAAGAATGACATTAAGAATCCAATAAACTTTAAACTAACACACGCCACCACAACATAAACAAATAATTAAATTTCTTGGCAGTTCAATTATGAACAAATAGCAGTCAGATACCACCAGTAAAGAGGTATTATTACCTTAGATAAGATCCCTTCTTAGGTTATGAAAACCCTCAAAACAATAACAAGAACAACGAAATTTTATTCAACAAATAATAACTAAAATCCAAATTTTGAAAAGTAATTTAAATAATTTGTCGTAGCCAACTATGAGCTAAATAATAAATAAATTAAAATTATATAGAAAAGCTAAAATTAAAAAATAGGAACAATCTATATATGTTAAATCTCATAGTTCAAAGCCTCATGGTAATTAAAAAGAGGAGGACTTTGTCAGGTTAATATTATATATGCTATGAGTCCTTTTATTGCGAGGTTTTTTTTATTATTATTAACGTGGGTATTCGGGTCAGTTTGCGCGCACCTCAATTAATCTCACAGCCGTATAGTTAACAACAATGTAAACCTTTAATGACTATCAAATTAACTTTTATTACGAGTTTAAAAATGTATGAACTGGTTCGATCTTCGGCATGCTTTAATTAGAGAGAAAATTATAATGTATATATATCAAGAACATAAAGTTATGAGACCTTTTCTAGGTTAAAATATACACTATGTCCGTCGACGTTAAAGCTTGAAGACAATCATGCATGGATTCAACTTTTATAATCAATCGAACTGCTACCACAAAAGTATAGATAAAAAATTCTATAATTCTTAGAAAATGAATTAGAGAGATGCCATTTT
>Ga0325414_1003915_pt1 | contig 15541 bp, 4 predicted proteins | sample PopdelMetagenome_8_FD_206183 | JGI IMG/M metagenome (GOLD analysis project Ga0325414, IMG submission 206183) | Populus deltoides microbial communities from Bellville, Georgia, United States - Leaf-PdKOR-R3 | ecosystem: Host-associated > Plants > Phyllosphere > Phylloplane/Leaf | place: USA...
ACACATTCAATTTTTTCATATTATCGTGCACAGGCTTTGGTATTCTTTCTTATTTGAATAATAATTTGTTTCAAACATTTTCCAATTGTATGTCAATACAAAGTAAGGAGAGAGAGAGAGAGAGAGAAGATATTATTCAAATAATATTAAATTATCTTCATATGGTTCCCGAAACAAAAGGAGCTGGTTTTGCTTCAATTTCTGGACTCTTCTAGTCAAAGTGAAGCCAAACCCAGAAAGAGAGGAGATAAGGTTAGGTATTCATTCTTTCTTGAAGTTACCTGTCCTGATATGGCGGTCACGAAAGGGCAAAGAAAAGCGTCTCGTAGTGGTTGATAAAGGATCTACTTGACACGAAAAGGCAGGGAATAGAGAGGGACTTCTCCTTGTCACACATGAACTTACTAATCGTCTCTTCGCCATTTTAGCCCCACTTGACAATGGAGTTTGAAAGTGTGGTGGCTTCTAAAAGGTATATTTTATTTAAAAATATATATTAAATTAATATTTTTTTTATAATCTTGCTCGGTTAATATTAAGAATAAAAATATCTAAAAACAAATATCTTAATATATATTAAAATATCAATCGTAGTACCAAGAACACACGTGATGGCAAAACAAGCAGGAGGGTGGATTGATAGACTTTCTAGCAACTACGTTCATTCACGTCCAATCAATCATCAAATTTCAAAGATTCTTAGTTTGTATTTCGGTGAAATGTCAGCGTGCTTTGATAGTCTAGGCTAGTTCGAATATTTCTGAGAAACACAGTTAATATCGTGTTTTTTAAAAATAGTTTTTAAATTGTTTTTAAAGGATAATGTCGAAAATAATTTTAAAAAATAAAAAAATATTATTTTAATATATATTTAAACAAAAAAATAATGTAAAAAATAATATCACCGTTCTCTCAAACCCCTTCATGATTGCCTTAGCTGCCATTTATGACAACTGTCCATGCATGCATGTGATGACATAAAAGCCCACTTAGATTTTCGACATCCGTGTAGCTATACTAAAAAAAAAATTAATTTAAATTAAATTTTTAAACTTTTAACTCATAAAAAAGTTATAAATATGCTTGGTTAAAAAAAAATTGATTTAAATAAAATATTAAAATTGGGTCAAGATTTTACTTTAATAAAAAGTTAAGATTTTTAATTTTTAACTTGTGAATTCTAACATATACAACTTCCATTCCTTAAACCCAAAAACTTGAATAATCATCCTTGCTTACTCATAATCTCTTGTTTCTCTGTTTGAACATACCTTTCTCTAACTCACAGTTTGATATGGGAAACGTATTGACTGGCACTGAAACAACTGGTAATTATACAGAGCTTCTTGCGTATGCTTATCATCTAGACTCGGGGGACATTTGCTTATTTTTACAGATTTGGTGTTATGCTTGTACTGCCTGTGAGATGATGGTTGTAGGGATGGAAAACCTCGGCTCAGGCTTAATGAGACTGAAGATAACATTCTGAATTACGTGAATGAGGGAAGTTTGCTTAATCTTCTTTTAGTTCTGTAGGGGAATGTGGCCTTGTGACAACTCATGCCAACAATTGCAATTGCAGCTCTGTGACCGACTGCCCAGTCCAAATGGAGAATCGGCAGTTGAATGTAGCAGTCTATCCTCCATGCCCAGTGTCTCATTTGAAATTGGTGGTAAATTATCTGAACTGTCAACTGAGCAGGAATGGCAATTTTGTGTAGTACATTTATTATGTTCCAGCTATTGCTTTCAAAAAATTTCATATTTCATCTCATTTTACCTTAATTAGCTTAAAGGTAGTCAGTTAATTGCAAAGTGTTGATTTGTCTGTCGAAACTTATCTTGTCTCCGTCCTCCCTATTGAAATGTCTGTCAACCTACCTTGTGGAAATATACTGCCATGCATGTACATGATCTCTGGTATCTGTAACGTTTATGGATTTACATCGCCCTTGAATGGTTCAGAGTGCACTTTCCCCTGCATGTGTATAGCAGGGAATACCTCTGGGTTTTGTCCTAAATGTGTCGGGGCCTGTGACCTGAGGCACTTGTATTGTGGCAACAACAATCAGATGCCGTCGCACAGCTAAATGCACATTCTATGGCCAATTAAGCGGTTCTGTCAAATTACGACTATAGGATCAATCAATGACAGAGTTTGCATCACAGGGTCGGGTAATGGTAGATGTTCGTGTCAAGAGAGAAAGAGTCAGGGGGGCAGCACATGTCATGCAAATCAAGTTCTAAAACCTGAAAATTTAAACTGCTGAATTTAGATATGTTCTCGAGAGTGAATGTATGGTTGTTTTAAGAAACCAATCTGCTCGAACTGCACAGAGCATAGTTTAACTGCCCTTTACGCATAGCGCTAATGTTTTCTTTTCTGGGTTTTTTTTTACTATGGTATTGTGTGTTTTGTTTATCTGAAAAACACCCTGAATGGTGGTGGTGCTATGGATCATCAGTATCTATAATTAATAAATCATAGATATCAACATAGCGTTGGTTGCAAGGGTTTCAAGGCTTTTCTTCCTTCAATTTTTCTCTCCTTTTTTCTTGCTTCTTCTTTTGTTGCCTGTTGGTCCCTTTGACAACCATGGGCCTCAAGGGAAGGGAAGCGCTATCAGTTTCTATGAAAAGCTCTCAGAATTATAGAAATTCTTTATCAAAATTCCCCATTTAGCATTATTGAAGAAAAGGCCTTGAACCCTTTCAATCAACCTAATCAATGCTGTTACAGTTTTTTCTGAGCTTGGTCTTTGTTAGTAGGGCGTTTATCGGTTTGTTCTGGGGCTAGCTTCTAATTTGCATTATACTTTCTGTAATTCTTCTGAGGTAGTCTTTGCCTCCTCTTGTTTATCAGGGGAAAAAACAACAAACAAATCTCATCAATTAGATTGATAATAAGAGTTAGTTTAAGCCCTTCGCCAACGACATTGATTGCTGCAACCAGAAGAATAATGCTAAATAGATTTTACTAATCAGTTTGAAGATTTTCTCCTTGTAATTTGCTTGTGAAAGCCACGGAGCATTATCATATGATTTTGCTTGGAGGATGCAGGATCCTGGGGGATGTTTTCATGGGCCGGTATCATACAGTGTTTGACTATGGGAACTTAACGGTTGGGTTTGCTGATGCAGCTTAAAGTGAATTCCATCTCGTAATCTCATCTCTGTGCATTGGTATTAGCTTGACTCTGTGGAGCACTTTGTACATTGGTGTAATGGAAACAGTTATGCTACTGTCTCAGTGCTAGATAAGCTGAAGTTTCACTTGAAATTTTAATTCCAGACAAGCTATATTGATTGAAAATGTAAATGTCAAGCTAACGTGTCATCTTTGCAATAATTTTGTTAAAGTAGTTTTGAGCTTATTAGCTGATAATATCATACCCCGGAAAAAAAGAAAGAAAAGCTTATTAGAAACTCATTATTGCTCCACCAGAAAATACTCGTTAAGATGATTCTAATGTCATGATAAAAAGCTGCAAGACAATATTGAAAAGAAATCACACGTGATGTTAGAGAAACGACAAAAAAAAAACCAAGCAAAATATCATGAAGCGAACATCATATGATTATATTTAATTAGCTAATTTAACTTAATTCAAAAACAAAAATTATTTAAAAAATAAATAAATTTAAAAAAAAACAACAATTAAAAAGACTTGAGATAACTCAGGTCATTTTCAAAATTAGTAAAAAGTCTTATAGAAAGAAAATAATAAAAAAATACCAAGGCTTAAAAAAAGAGAAAAAAAATCAAGAAACCCCAGACAAATCTCATAAACCTTGATTAATCTTTCAAACTCGTAACCCGTGAAATCATAGAACTAGGTTTAACCAAGAAGCGTATTTCCCAACCACTTTCATATTGAATGATGAAATAAAAAAAATTAAATATAAAAAAATCCACCAAAGTAATACAAATAGCATATAAAAAAACAAGGAACAAATTTGACATTAAAATAAAATAAAATTAAATGTTGAGAGATGAAATTGAAAAATAAATTTAATTAAGAAAAGGATTCAAAATAAAACAAATAGGAATCAAAAGAATAAGGACCAAATCTGACATATGAAAAAATTAATGGATATGAAATTGAAATAAAATTCTAATTTTATAATTAATTTCATATAAATCAAATAGTAATAAAAAGAACAAGGATCAAATCCAAAGAAAAAACAAATTGAAATGCGGTTTTGATATTTTATACAGCTAGATGTGGAAACCAAGGAAGAGAGAAAATAAAATGGGAAAGAGAAACGGTCACCAACGACAAACCACATGTGTCAACCATGGATGGAGGCACCACTAAAATGATTTGAACACCGACCTGAAAGCTTGAGTTTGATCATTGGACGATGCCGCACGCGCTACCCGAAGAGAGTGGGCTAGCCCACTCACTGACAAGTGCAACGCACACGTCCACCATTTTTTTGTAATAATATTTATTATCCATTAAAATACCGATTTGCCCCTCAACCTACTTGAATATAACAAAAAAAAAACTAAGGTAAAAAGATGAAAAATCCCTTGAAAGAAAGTTGTTGGATTTTTTATTTTAAGGATAATTTAGTCATTTTATTGTGCTTTTAAAAATAAAAAATTCTAAACAACTCCTAGACAACAATTCAAATTTTTTGCTCTTGATGGTAATGTAGTCATTTTATTATGCAAAAAAGTATGAAAAGACTTTATTATCCTCAACAGCCAAGCCAAATGTTTTTTGTGAAAAAACTAAAATAATAATTTCACTATCGCAATTCGCAGTGCACATGAGTCTAAAGCTACAATATTTTGGCGTTGTTCAAGACACCTTTTTGTTTAGTTTTTTCTTTATTAATAGAAACTAATTCATATGGGAAAAACACTATAGCTGCCAACATTGTTCACACTCTCACAAATCACTGTGAATTGTAATAATTAAAATTTTTTAATTTGATCATTGAGCTTTATTTTGGCATAATTTAGCCATTTTGAGCTCATATTAGCATCCAATTGCATGTTTCTTTTTTTAAAAAAAAATTGGATTGAAAGTTAAAGGATTAAAGTGAGAATAACAAGTAAAACAGGTGGTGGTTTTGAATTTCAAACAAAAAATTTATTTTCATCCCCTATTTTTTTAGGTTTATAGGTGATGGTCTCTTTAATTGTTCAAAATTTAATTTTTATATAAAAACATTTTCCTCATATTTCAGTCCTATTTTGTTATAGGAGAAAGAAAGGATGCTGGATTCCGACTTAGAAAGAAAAAATAGTTGTTGAAGATGATTCTAGTCACCAAAAAGGTTGAAATGAGTGTCAATTGGTTCCATTTCACAAGGATAGTTTTACCTAGATGTTTCTTTTCCTTATCCTTGCCTTAAGAGCAAATTTGACTACGGGAATGTTTTGGGTTCAAGTTTATTTTGGTTTTTTGAGCTATTATTTGGTTTCTCAAGGTATTTTGGATGTTTTGAGTCAAAAATGAATTTTGAAGTCAAAAACAAACCGAAGCCCCACTTTTCCACCGCCCTCTAATTGCTAGATTCTTCAAAAGTAGGCGACATGTCATTTACTGTTATCGAAGACACGTCGTCTACTCTTTTTTTAAAATAAAACAAAGCGGACAACATTTAAAAAATAAAGACATCCCCACCCGTCTGGGCTCTTTTTTGGTTTTGTTTTCATTTTTCATTTTATATTTGGGTTAAGAAAATCAATAAAAAAGTCATTGAACCCAATTGAGTTCATGAGTTAGGTCATAAGTTTAAGGGGTTAATTCGTAATATCTGGACTATTATTTTCATTTTTTATTCGTTTAATGCTTTTACTACCCCTTAATTATTAAAAAAAAAAATTCATCATTTGTTATCATTGATGTACTTTTATTATCTCATAATCATGTTCCTATTATGGTTTTTGCACTTCTAAAATAAACATTTTATACAACATAATTATCATGCAATTTATTGTCAAATAATTAAATAAAAATTAATCTCTAAGATAAAAAAAAAAAAAAAAAAAAACTATTGAATCCGCTAACATACATAACTTGCATCATGAGTTTGTTTTGTTAACTCGAGTTCACTTATTTTTTTTAAGTAAATGATATTTTATTTTACCGATTTCATCCTTCAATATTGAATTAATTCAGGATTAAGTTTTTCAATTTTTTTCAAGATTATCACCTCGAATTTCACGGGCCAACCCATGTTAATCTAGGTAGATCAGATTTCTTTCCTTCTCAATATTAGATAAAAAAATTCATTTAATCCATTATTAAAATCTATTTTTTTCAAAGATACATCATCAATACCTGAATAAATGTTTTTTGCTCTGACTCAAGGCGTAACGCAAGTCAATAGACTAATTACCTATAAAATTTCTCAATGTGTCCATTTAAATATTTATTCGTTAAATACTTGACTCCATGCCTCCTAATACATTTTCAAACATAAACCAAATTTTAATAATTTTGTTATAGAAAAAAATATTATTTTTTCAATAATTTGTGCATACATATATATAATTATAAACAAAGTGATATGATTTATGGATAACATTTGATGAAAATATAAAAACAAATGCTATATTTTAATTAGTTTTTTTAATTTTTAGAAATTATTTTGAGTTACTTATATACATGTAAAAAAAAACAGTAATAAAATATATTCTTCTAACCTTATAGTTCTATGATTCTATCAAGAGATTAACTTAGATGGTTAAAATATATGCTCTCTCTTTTAACTTTTTTATGTTTAAATTTTGTAGTCAATATTTAATAAAATTTATAAAGTTATTTATATAAGGTCAATATTTAATAAAATCTTCTAGAGAAAATTATAGTCAGGATTAATATATAAATTAGTTCAAATATATTTTTTATTAATGAATAAAAACAAAAACATATTCTTCTCTGTACTAAATCAATCAGGGGTGCACGGGTCCTATAAACTCGAGTATATCCTAAAGAAATCTTAATAATTGGCATTCTTATAATCGCGTTCGACTGTTGCATCCCTGCGTGTATTTTTTGGATTGGCGTGGAGAACAACCGTGTTCGAGTGTACGACGGAGAGAAGGGTGGCACCTTTAGTAGTTTCAAGCGCTATCCCCACCGACGAACGTTAGAGCAAGCAAGGAGTTTTTTACTTTTTCGATGAACATATATTGGTCAGCTTGAATATATTTTGAATAATTTTAATTAGTAACTTTGAAATTTATAAAACTCAAACTAATAATATTTAAAAAATAAATTCAAAACTTAACTAGTTAAATTATACCTTTCAGAATTCAAATAAAGATTAAAACAAGAATTTATTTTTTTTATTAACATGGGTGTCCGCCTGTCCGGGTCAGCTTACACGCACCTCGACTAATCTCACGAGTCTTGAAGTTAACGACCATATAAGCCTCCAGTGATCATCATATTAGCAACCACAAAGCTCCAACCTGAGACTATAAAGGAAGTAACTCTTTTAATTCTAAGCTTTACTATTAGGTCACCTAGATGGTTCAAATAAGAAGTTTCTTAAAATGGTGGCTAAGAGAGAGCAACAACTTTTTCATGGGAAACATTTATTTACGTCACAGGAAAGGTTGTCAAATAATCCGGTGAATGAAGCCCTCTTAATTTGGACCACTCTACATGGTCATTATAACATTTTGGTGTGTACCTATATATTTATTTATTGGGCTAGCCTTAGTCGTGTCGACTTGGAGCATTTCTTACCATTGGTTCGGTTGGTAGAGTTTTCTTCAATTTATTTATTTAACCTCCATTTTGTACATATCACGTCATAGAATCTCAATTCACAAATAAACTATATATATATATATTAACAACTTACTAATAAATTAAGATCTTTTCATGTTCACTTAAAATCATAATTTCCGGAGGACTTATTTCTCACATGCGTTTCAATGCACATAATTCTTAGATTTGTTAAATTTAAATCATTAAGTTCAAATTAAACATATAATATATTGTCTTTCACCTGATTGAGATCATTGAATTCTTAAGCAATCATTAGATTTTCTTAAGAAAACATATAATATCCAAATTCAAGATTTTAGATTTAAATTTTATTAATATTTTCTTATTAATACAATATATTTTTGTTTCACTAATTAATCTTATCCCATTAGGTATCTTAAATTATTATTTCGGTACAAATACAATAAAACTTAACAGTGCACTCATTCAAGATCTAAAGGTGTATTTCATTAATTAGTGCACAAGAGAGTTATGATAATAGTTGCTATTCATGGAATAAATTTAAAGGTATTATTGAAGTTGAAAAGAGATTTATAAATTTTAGGTTTAAAATTTACAACGTTGACAAAACCAATAGCGAGTTTAGATGGATAAAAGAATAACAAAAATTCAAAATAAATATGTTTTGAAATAAAAAGATAGTTTCAAGGATTTAGTGAAATGATTAATACCATCAATGCAAGGATTGAACAAGAAAAATTGGATTTTTTAGCGTAAAATCACCAACTCTCTAGTTTTACGCTATCGTGCATAACTCTTAATACGATTGTTGGACCGGGCTGAAATTTTATGATGAGTTTCTTGATACATTATTCTATTTTAGGTTAGAAATTTAAGAAAGGATGTACAAGAATGTCAAAAGTCGAACATAAAATGAAACATAAGACTTATTAATGGCATTTTTTTTTGTAAATAAATGGATAAACTGGAAATTTCAACTCCTTCTCCTTATAACAATTGGTTTTGCCGGAAGGAAAACAAAAAGAAGACTTTCTTTTTTTCTTGTAATCTTTACACCAAAGACTTGAGAGAATTCAAAGCTTAAAGCTATAATAAGAGAGAGATATGAGTGTTTAAACCTATAAACCACAAGAATCAAGGGAAGTCAAGTGAGAGAAAAAGGGAATCCTAGAGAGAGAGAGAGAGAGGCACGTCAAGTTGGTGGGAGAAGGAATAGGAGTGGAAAATTTTCAATTGGTTAGCATTCGAAGCTCATTTTATTGTCGGGTACAAAGTTCTAAGCTTAAATATAAAAACTTAGATAAAGACAAATATAATTGATGCTTAAACTGATGAATTTTAAGTTACGATTCTTTACGAGATTTGAGAAAAATGCAAATCGAATGTTCTTTTGGTCAATTGGGTTAGGGTAAATGGTAATGGATGCAAAATTATGGCAGGAATTGAAATAAAACTTCGTATTAAAGAGATACTAAGAACTGACCACAATGGTGGAAATTACGATAATTTATGGATTTTTATATGTGCATGTTTAATTGTTCTAAATTAATACTTGATGATGTACTAATGATGATTTGAAAGAAAAATCACACTCTTTGTTGTGTGTGCTTCGACCAACATTGGAAAAAAAAAATTAAATTGTTCTTCTAAATTGACATGAGAATTGTGTTAGGTTGTATTGTAAAAAACATCTTGAGATTGATATGAATTGTACTTGCATGAAAAATTCTAAAAACAAAACTATGATTGATTAATGAAAATCTCGATCAAATGAGGAATTTTTGGGGAACTAATTAAAGGAGTGTGAAAACTTGTTAAAAAGATGGTTTTTATATAATTTTGCAATGCTATGGAATGAAGTATAACAAAGAATCAAAAGAAAACATAATATTACTAATATAAATAGTATCGGCCATTAAGGAAAAGAAGTTGGAAATCTAGAGATTTCATGAATTACTTGTTTAATTATAAGTACGTAGTATGTGTGGAAGTATTAATGATGATTTAGAATTGAAAGAAACTCTTGCATTTGATTATGGTGGGGATTTTAGCTTGTCTTAGACTTTGACACCTTAGGATTAGAGTGAAAGTTAGGAGATAAAATGTGTTCTTTTAGATAAATATGTGTGATATATATTGACGAATAAATTCGGTAAAGATTTAGAAAGATGAACATAAAAAGAAAAAAGCTTTGGGTTAGCATGCATAAATCTTTAGAAAAGTTAGATGATTGATGATAAATGTGTAGTTTTTTCTTAGACATGAATTTCAAAATATGTGGGTAACTTTTGAATGAGAAATATGGAATAAATACCATCAAAAGAATTAAACGAGTAATTTTGGGTTAAGAATAAACAAACGAGTTGGAACTAATGTTAGATGTTTTCTTTTGATATGTCTGGGTTATGTCTGTGTCTTGATAAGAAAATAATAAGTTGAAAATCCTGTTGACACAAGAGAGATCGTTGGAATTGGACAACAAGCAGAAAGAGATTGTCGTACCCAGGCAGTAGGCAAGTATCCAACACTTTGACTCTTAGAAATTTTAAATATCATTTGAGTAGTTATTATTTCTTGTAGGATTATTTTTTGAATATTGAAATAATCATGTTGTGAAAAGAATAAATTAATGAATTTTGAAAAATACAGAGTGTGCATTGGTTGTGATATTAGATATTTGAATTCAATACTTGCATATGTGTTTAATGTGAAAAGTCAGAACACGATGATAAATATTGTACCTTAAAGGGCATAGATAAGGTATGTTAATGGAAGAGAAAAAGGTATTGATTTATAGAATAAAAAAATGTGTGCATACCTAATGAAGTGAGATTGTGTATTTGTAATATGGACATTGGATTTTGGGAGTGAAACTTTACACTTGGTAGTAAACCATTAGGCATTTCAAATTATTAGTATTACACTTGGTTGTAAAAGTGAGTATACAAAGAATAATAGTTGCATAGGGTATTCAAAATGGGTAATAAAAATACAATATCATGCTTTATGTCTGTATTCAAAACAGATGAATTGTATAAGTTTAAATTACAAGGAGGTATTGAGTAAAGAATAGGGTGAGAATGTTAGGTTTTGGGGTAGGGTAACCTAGTGAAATCTATAAGGTGTTAAGATGAATAAGAATTCGGTCAAAGTGAAATAATGTGTTGGGTTTATTACCAAAAAGTGTGGAGAACTTGGTATGGGAGGTTTTAGAAGAAGGTTTGATTAGTTGGGCACCGTGTAGAGACTAATGACATCAATTATTACTAATAACCAATATTGTTTGATTAGTCTACCATTGTATATAGACTAATGACATCATTGGTTACTGATGACCAACATTATTTGATAAGCTTGCCACTGTATGAAAACTAATGGCATCAATGGTTACTGATGACCATTATATTTGATTAGTCTATCACTGTGTGAAAACTAATGGTAACAATGGTTATTGTTGATCATCATTGTTTGATTAGTCTGTTACCGTATGAAGAGTAATTGTATCAGTGGTTATTGATGACTGATATATTTGATTAGTTTGTCATGGCGTGGAGATTAATGATATCAATGATAAATAATATCTGACATTGTTTGATTTAATTTATCATATGAGTAAATGTTGATACGACGGGCTAATATTGGAGATTGTGAGCTCACGAGAACACAAATGTGTCTAAAATGTATCAGTTGCCTCTACGTTTTGGTGACTTGTCCAAAGACTTTATTATTTGTAAATGATTCAAATATAAGATTTTAGATTAAGATTTTCTTGGTAATATAATATATTTTCATTTCTTTAATTCACCTAACTCAATTAGGTATCTTAAATCTTGGTTAGGATATAAATGTAATAAAAATTAACCATGCACCTATCCATGCCCTAGTTAATTAGCTCAAGAGGGAGCTATAATAATATAGTTGTGATTCATTAAACAATTAATGCTATTGAATTGGAACCATCCTGGAGGAGTACATTAATTGTAACCCTTATGATTTTTTTTTCTTTTTAATAACTCGATAGATTCATCGAGAGAACGAGGAAGCGATCGAAGTGAGAGAGAAGAGATAGCTTGAGAGGCAAGAAACTCAAAAGCAAAATTAGATTCATTATTGGACCTCTATATATATATATATATATGTATTATTGGACCGTTATTGATCTCTCTATTATTTACATAACTTAATTGTAGTATTAAATTTGATGGTTAAAATTAGATTTTATTTATAAGATTTGAATATTAAAAGTAAGGGAGAGCCTCCCATCCTCAACCCTATATTATAAATAAGTAGCTCCTGTTTTTAAATAAAAAACATGTTTTCTCATTAATTTTAACACACGTGCTGAGCAAACATCTCGTAGATACACATGGCTTATTTAATGCCCCAATTGAATTAGAATAGACAAGCTTTGAAGTATTAAAATGGTTGTCAAGAAGATACACTTTTTTTTATTATTAAATTTTAAAACTAATATTTAATAAATTTATAAGTACTATACTAGAGGGTGTGTTTGTAGGATCTTTTACTTAAAAAAACATTAAAACAACACAAAAATATCCCCTATATATATATATATATCATGAAACAAAGAAAAATAATATAAAAAAAAAAGAAAAAAAAAAGAGCCTCTTCGTGAGTTGCTTGTGAGAAGAGCATCTTCGTGCGTGATCATGGTGTATATATCTTAGAAGCCACGCATAAAATCAAGGATCCCAAGCCATATCTATCGACTGATTAGAAGCTAGCTACCGTTAAGTTGGTCCAACTAACAGAGTTAGTATTGACAAGAACCGGCTGGTGGGCATGGTCAGTTAAGGGTGCGAGAGCGTGAGATGACAAACGATTATTGTCTGGACGTAATGCTGAGTTTGTTGGTAATGGCTGTCGCTTTCGGAATATATATTAGTTGCCGTGTCCATTGCATTTTTGGTCAGCTCCCCGAGCTTGGTTAGTTAACCTCCTCCTCCTCCTCCTCCTTCTTCTTCTTCTAACTTGCTTATATATATGCTTATGTCATAATCATATCATATGATATGATGAGTAGCATAATTTCTATTTTTCTTTCTATATACTAAATACTAATACGAAGAAGAAGTATAACACGTTGCAAATCCATATTTAGGTCCCGTGGATGATTAATTAGCACTTGTCAACGTCACTTCAAGTTGGACCAGCACGTTTTAACACTATTGATTTTTTTTTCTGTACTTTAAGAGTATATAAATTTTTTTTAATAATATAATCAAATCCAATCAAGCAGTTTTATCTTAAATTTTATTAATTTAGCTTTTTATCCATCTAACTCGAATTTCAAATTATATTACATAAAAACTAATCTAAGATAAATTATTTAATTTAATAGGTTTAATAAAAATAAAATGAAATACCAGTAAAATTATAACATAACTTTTAAGAAACTTTTCAAGTGAAAATAAATTTGTGAGTTGCATTAATAAAAATTAATATTTAACTTAGAGTAAATTTGAATGACCAATAAAGTTTGAGAATGCTTAGCAAGTTGCAACGTATCAAAATAAATCAAAAAAATCTTCCATGACAATAAATTTGTTATTGCATTAACAAAAATTCTAATGTTTTATAATCACAACATTGACATCAAACACTATTATTTTCATTATTTTTATGATTTGGTGAAAAGTAAAGAAATTATGATTATCAATTCGTCGATATTTTCATAAAGTTTTTTTAATTTCTTTCGAGAAAGGGTATTACTAATTAGATGAAAAGGGATTTATATTAACTAATTAAGCATGGAAAGGCATTCATTATTTTGTAATTCTCATGATTTTCAAGTCATGGAAAGTTTTTAATTTTACAATTTGTTTTTCTGGGTTTTATGATTAATTTCGTGCAGCTTTCGTTAAACCTCGTCAACAAGATGGAAGGTTCGACATCACGTCAAGAAAAGATGGGCAAGTGTGAAGCCGAATATTATTAGTTGACTAATGATTCAAGTGCAAAAATAAAAACATGTCTAGTTTCTAGCTAGAAATAAGCGTTTGACTTGTTACAAAACACAACTTAACTATCCATAGAATTGTACCTTTTCACAGCCCCATTTGATAGAGTTCAACTTGGACACACCGATTAGTTGGATATACACTCAAAACACATCGAAAGGATTCCAAAATTCAACCATTTTGTGGGTGGTTCAACCCACCCCCTTCCCCCTTGCCATTTGCCAAGTCATCGCCGTCTAGGCGGCCAAAGCTGTCAACCCCGCAACTATTTTGACACGTTGTGCTCTCTTCTCGTTAAAGGGATTGTCCCAACCAACCTATGAAGCTACTCTTCAAATATCCATCCACCTCCAGTGTATAAAAGGCACGCTGCTAGTTTGTGATCCCCTCAAAGAAGAAGGGGGGAAAATCATAGGCAAACTGTCATTTAATTCTCAGCTTTGCGAGATGGACTGGACTAGAGGGCACACCATAGGCCGCGGCTCCACGGCTACAGTTTCCGTCGCCACCTCTATTCAATCTGGTGATGTTTTCGCCGTGAAGTCCGTCGAGCTATCTCAGTCTGGATTCTTGCAAAGGGAGCAAAAGATCCTCTCTTCTATAATCTCTCCTTTTATAGTTAGCTACAAGGGGTGCGACGTTACTAGAAAGAACAACAAAGTGATGTACAATCTCTTCTTGGAGTACATGCCCAACGGCTCGCTTAGCAATGCGATTCATGCTCATGATGGAGGTCGGCTCGACGAATCATTGATCAGGATTTTCACGTATCAAATCTTGCAAGGTCTAGATTACTTACACTTGAACGGATTGGTGCATTGTGACATTAAGAGCAGCAACATTTTAGTAGCTCAAAGTGGTGCCAAGATTGCGGACTTCGGGTGTGCAAAGCGTGTGGAACAACAGGGACCGATCGCTGGCACGCCAATGTTTATGGCACCGGAGGTGGCGCGTGGAGAGGAGCAGGGGTTTGCTAGCGATATATGGGCTTTAGGATGCACAATTATTGAAATGGCTAGTGGCGGTACACCTTGGCATAGCGTCAGCGACCCGGTCTCCATCATTTACCGGGCAGGGTATTCGGGTCACTTGCCAGAGTTCCCCTGTTGTCTGTCGGAACAAGCAAGGGATTTCTTGGACAAGTGTCTAAGGAGGGACCCAAAAGAGAGGTGGACCGCTAGCCAACTTCTTGAGCATCCGTTTTTGGTTGGAGATTTTAACAAGCAAATTGAAGAATCTAATCCAAGCTCGAATTCTCCTACAAGCATTCTTGATCAAGGCATTTGGAATTCACTGGATGAATCAGAAAGTCTGGAGAGCCTGGTCTTGGTCCCTTCAGGTAGTGAAAGTTCAGCCGGTGAGAGGATCAGAGGGCTGTCCCTGCTTTCAGGGGCACCCAGTTGGGACTGTGATGATCAGAACTGGATCACGGCCAGGGAGGATGGCTGTGAGGAAGGTGATACAGTTACGGATGACATTGAATACAAAGATTAAATAGCTGGTTGGTAGCGAGGAGTTGTTAAATTTGTTAGATAGCAATAGCATTACTGATGATTTTCAGGTTATTGTACATATAGGGAAGTTAGTTTTGTAAAACCTTCTATGTCAAGATTAATTTTCTTTTTTTCTCGAACTCTTGGACAGTCGGGTTTTATTTCCATTCTTTTATTTTTATTTCTGGTACAGTAAGGAAAATAAAGAAAACGAGACGATTTCTTATGAAAAAATGGGTGCACGAGTGGTGTAATTTAAACTACGAAGCTCATTGGCGACGGTCAAGTTTTGTTGAACATGAAGAAGTCGGTGTGGAATTTGGGAGGTCAAACCCGATTCTGG
>Ga0325414_1003916_pt1 | contig 15540 bp, 4 predicted proteins | sample PopdelMetagenome_8_FD_206183 | JGI IMG/M metagenome (GOLD analysis project Ga0325414, IMG submission 206183) | Populus deltoides microbial communities from Bellville, Georgia, United States - Leaf-PdKOR-R3 | ecosystem: Host-associated > Plants > Phyllosphere > Phylloplane/Leaf | place: USA...
CTTATTATACAAAAAAATATATATATATATATATATATATATATATATATATATATATATATATATATTTGTCACATTGCCTCGAAAACCGGGCATTCTAAATACAAGATTGGTATTTTTTTTCCAACATAAAAAATTCAGACTTTAAAATAAATATGCCAGAAAATAAATCTCTTTTTCATTTTTTTTTTAAAAAAAGTAAGTCTGGCCGGGTCACTTGCCCACGCATGTGACCCGACTGGACACAAAAGGGCGCAATTTAAAGTTTAAGGAAAGCTGGCGAGTACTGTTCAAGTGAATTAATTCACTTGAATTGTACAATAACAAAGGAAAATACCATAAAAAAAGACCTCGTATAATTCACTTGAACAGTGCAAACACAAAGAAAAAAATGAATGCAAGAGGTGAAGAGAAACAGACCTGGAGGCGAAGAAGTTGCAGCAACGTTTAAAGCGTGATGGTTGCTCAGTCTGTGTTCGTCTGTTTCAGATCTCTTCCTTCTGTTCTGTATTTGCGTCTGTTTTTTGCTTTTTCTTTCCTCTGCGTCTTCGTCACTTTCTCTACTGATTCCTGCACTTTCTTCTCCCCTGTTCTCTCTTGCGTTTTTTGTCTTTCTTTCTCTGTTTTTCTGCCTGCTCTTTCTTTCTCTTTTCTGTCCTGTTTCTTTTTTTTCCGTCCCCTTCCTAGGTCATTAAAGGGGCTTATAACCTAAAACGCAGCTCTATTTAGGAAACAAATATTACATTAACTCTAGGGTGTAATCTCGGGTGAGCAGAAATAGGAAACCAAAATATTTTAATTCTGATTTTGTGATCATATCTGATTTCTTTCCAGTTTTTTAAAGGATGATATGGCTCCTTTCTTTCCTTCCATAGCTGGGACCATGAAGCCAGCTGCTCCCTTTGAAATGAGGCAATAAAAACGTGGTATGCAGCTCTCCATTCAAGCGAGAGAAACATGGAAACCAAACAGGAAATTACAGATAAAAGGAAAGAAAAATCAGGCTACCTCCTTCGACAAAATTCCTTCTAATTTTATCTTCAGTCAACTTCCTTATTTTAGCACTTTTTCCATTTGGTCCTTGGTCCAAAAAAGGGCTTCAAATTGACTTGTAATTGATCTTCAAACTTTAAGCATCTTGCAATTGTGTCCCTACAAACTCGGGCAAAAATCATTCTCGCGGCAGGAATCCCTGCTTTCACACTAGACATTCAAATGGGAATATCTTGAGCTTTTGATATCGAAATCAAGCGATTCAAAAGCTCAAATTTACCTATGCGTCCAGGACTACAACTTTGATGAAGGAGTCGAAGTGAGATAAAATCGTTTTAGAGAACAGAATCTGGCAGTAATCTGGTTGATAAAAAAAGGTCTCCTAATCTAATTCAGAAACAGACAATGCCGAGAATCTTGATATGACTGAGAATATGACCTAAGAATAAATCAACAAAATTTGTGATGGAAATAGAGTTTTTAGTGCAAAACTCGGGTCAGGATCTTTATCGCAGCAGAATTCTCTGCTTTCATGTTAGATATTCAAACAGGAATATTATGAGCTTGTCATATCAAAATCAAGTGATTCAAAATCCCAAATTTATCTACACGTCCAGGACTACAACTTTGATGAAGGAGTCGAAGTGAGATAAAATCGTTTTAGAGAACAGAATCTGGCAGTAATCTGGTTGATAAAAAAAGGTCTCCTAATCTAATTCAGAAACAGACAATGCCGAGAATCTTGATATGACTGAGAATATGACCTAAGAATAAATCAACAAAATTTGTGATGGAAATAGATTTTTTAGTGCAAAACTCGGGTCAGAATCCTTCTCGCGGCAGAATTCTCTGCTTTCACGTTAGATATTCAAACAGGAATATTATGAGCTTTTGATATCGAAATCAAGCGATTCAAAAGTCCTAAATTCATCTACACTTGTAGACTACAATTTTCATAAAGGATAAAAAATGAGATCAATTCGTTTTGAATAACAGAATTGCAACCAAACTCGGCTGGAAACTTTCTTGCGGCAGGATTCTATGTTTTCATGCTAGATTTCAAACAGGAATATCTTGAGCTTCTGATATCAAAATCAAGTAATTCAAAAGCCCCAATTCATTTAGGTGTCCTGGACTATAACTTTGATGAAGGATTCAAAGTGAGATAAAATCGTTTCAGATAATAGAATCTGACAAGGATCTGGTTGGTCCAAAAGGTTTTCTTGATCTGACAATGCCGAGCATCCAAATCTCACTGAGAATCTGCCTTAAAAACAGTGACCCCTAGGACCCAATAAAGGTGTAGGTCAATTCTTCAACATGTCATGAGTGACAGAATCTAGCTAGGATGGTCAGATATCGTACGAAATCATGTCAGAATCAGAGCCTAAGTTCGAACAAAAAAATGTGACAGCAGCAGAATCAGTTTTTTTTTTTTAGTGCAAATTCTGAGGGATTTATCTAACCTTAAAAAGCAAGATAACGAAGGAATGAATTTAGCATTATGAAGACCCTTAGTCAGTCTAAGAAACCTGATGATTTTGGCAGCAAAGAAGGAGGATAAAAAGAGTAGAAAACAGCTCAAACAGGGTTTGAAAAAAAAAATATTTCTTTCTCCTCCGCTTTTGTCAATTTTACAGCAAACATGAGCTACACTCCTACATTCGGTTCAAAAGGGGTATGCACCGTCTCTAGCTAGCACGTGGGGTTTAAAATTGAGTAACAACAGAGACGAACTTATGCGATTAAACAATAAGGTCAACAAGGTTTGGTGAGATGTATAAATATTATTGTAGGGTCAACAAGGTTTGATGAGAACTTATCACCGTCTCTAGCCATGCCTGATACATACGAGATAATGAAATTTGGATTATATATTATTTTATAAATTAGGATTGTACTTGAAGGGAAGAATTCATAATCCCTTTATCAACATATATAATAATCGAAGACCAATTTCCTTTTCATGATGTATATATAGTTTCATACTAGAAACGTGGCCCGCGCTACGCTGCGGGTCAATTTTTTTTGTATAAAAAATATCAAAAAAAGTTAAAATCTAAGAGTGTTAGGTTTTTCTACAAAATTATACCTAAGAGCATTGGGTCTTTTTACTACTCCTAACCCAAAATTTATATTTATAATATTAATAATAATATTAAACTTGCATGACCTAAGTGTAAGTGAGTTTGGTTGCAACATCAAACCCGGAGCCTTGGATATGAGTCTGCTTGCAAGGTCTTGTTATAAAAGTGTGATAATTAAAAAAGAAAAAAAATTTTAATATTACAGAATGAAATTAAAAAAAAAGATTAATTGAAAAGAAAAAAATAATAAAGCAAAGAATTATTCTAATGAATAGTTTTTTGCAAGGGGTACAGTAAAATCCCCTTATGAGATCACAATAATCTAATGAACAGTAAACAAAACAAATCATAAAGTTTAATTCTTAATCAAATCGATATTAAAAGATAAAATTGAAAGAAAAAAATTACTTCAGAAAAAGAAAAAAAATTGAATCAACTGGTTTAACCCGTCAAACCTGGGATTCGTGTTATGAAATTGAAAGAAAAAAGATTGTTGTCTTTTAGTTATAGTTAATTACAATATTTAAAGAAGAAATTGGAAAAAAAAACTAATAAAGAAAAAAAAATCTGAATCAACTGGGTTAGCCCACCAAATCAGGTTAAATCGTCAAACCTTGGATTTGTATCATGAGAGTGTAATAACTAAATAGGAAAAAAATAACATTAATAAACTAAACTAAAAAAAAAATATTAATTAAAAAGAAAAAAAGGGAAAAAAACCTACAGAAAGAAAAAAACTAATGAAGAAAAAGAAATAAAATCTGAATTAACTGGGTTAACCCATCAAACCAGGTTAATCTGTTAAACTTGAGATCCGTGTCATGAAAGTTTAATAACTAAATAGAAAAAAACTTAATATTAACAAACTAAAATTTTAAAAAATAATAATTAAAAAGCAAAAAGCAAAAAAAAAAATATTAAACAAAAAAATATTAATTTAAAAAAAAACAAACAAAGAAAAGCCTACATGAAGAAAAAAACTAATAAAGAAAAAGAAAAAAAAATCTGAATTAACTGGGTTAACCTGTCAAATTTGGGATTCGTCTCATGAAAGTTTGATAATTAAATAGGAAAAAAACAATTACGGGTTAACCCAGAATTAGCTAGGTTAACCCGTCAAAATCGGAATCCGTGTCATGAAAGTTTAATAACTAAATAGAAAAAAATTTAACATTAACAAACTAAATTAAATGAAAAAATTAATTAAAAAAATCAGAAAAAAAAATCCGGGTTAACCCGTCAAACCCGGAACCGTGTCATGAAAGTTTGATAACTAAATAGGAAAAAATTTAACATTAACCAAAAAAATTAAACAAAAAAACATTCATTAAAAAAAACAAAGAAAAAAAACTGCTTAAAAAAACAAAGCAAAACGAAAAAAAAAAGAAAAGAAAAAAAATGCTTAAAAAAACAAAGCAAAACACAAAAAAAGACCTCGTTACTGTTCAAGTGAATTATAAATCACTTGAATAGTGCAAACACAAAGAAAAAATGCATGCAAGAGGTGAAGAGAAACAGACTTGGAGACGAAGAAGCTGCAACAACGTTGAAAGCGTGATGGTTGCTCGGTCTGTGTTCGTCTGTTTCAACCCTCTTCCTTATGTTCTGTATTTGCGTCTGTTTTTTGGTTTTTCTTTCCTTTGTGTCTTCGTCACTTTCTCTACTGGTTCCTGCACTTTCTTCTCCCTTGTTCTCTCTTGCGTTTTTTGCCTTTCTTTTTCTGTTTTTCTGCCTGCTCTTTCTTTCTCTTTTCTATCCTGCTTCCCTTCTTTTTTTTCCGTCCCCTTCTTAGGTCATTAGAGGAGCTTACAACCTAAAACACAGCTCTATTTAGGAAACAAATATTACATTAACTCTAGGGTGTAATCTCAGGTGAGCAGAAATAGAAAACCAAAATATTTTGATTATGATTTTGTGATCATATCTGATTTCTTTCCAGTTTTTTAAAGGATGATATGCTCCTTTCTTTCCTTCCATAGCTGGGACCATGAAGCCAGTTGCTCCCATTTAAATGAGGCTATAAAAACGTGGTCTGTAGCTCTCCATTCAAGAGAGAGAAACATTGAAACCAAACAGGAAATTGCAAATAAAAGGAAAGAAAAACCAGGCTAGTTGTGCAGATGAAAACGTGGTTCTTCAATTTCTTCCTCCGGCAAAATTCCTTCTAATTTTATCTTCTCTCAACTTTCCTATTTTAGCACCTTTTCCATTTGGTCCTTGGTCTAAAAAAGGGCTTCAAATTGGCCTGTAATTAATCTTCAAACTTTAAGCATCTTGCAATTGTGTTCCTGCAAACTCGGGCAAAAATCCTTCTCGCGGCAGGAATCCCTGCTTTCACACTAGATATTCAAACGGGAATATCTTGAGCTTCTGATATTAAAATCAAGCGATTCAAAAGCTCAAATTTATCTACGCGTTCAGGACTACAACTTTGATGAAGGAGTCGAAGTGAGATAAAATCATTTTAGAGAACAGAATTTGGAAGTACTTACAATTATTGCAAATAAAAGCGAAAGGTTCCATTTTCCATGGTGCTGGTGCTGGTGCTGGTGCTGGTGCTGTGCACCTCCGTTTCTTTCACTTTCAATTGCTTTCTTCAATCCCTGATCGTTTGATTGCTTCTGTGGTGTAAACGTGATCATGCTTGTTTCCTGGAAAAAATGGTGCAAGCTCAGCTATGCCTGATCCAAACCAGATAGTGAAATTTGGATTATTATTTTATAAATTAGGATTGTACTTGGAGGGTAGAATTAATAATTCCTTTATCAACGTACATAATAATCGAAGACCAATTTCCTGATCCTTTACACATTAATTAATTGGTGGTGAGAGGTCAGCGAGCTATCAATGAAAATGTAAGGAAGCAATGGAGATTTTGAAGGGGTTATGGAAATCTCTATTGACTTGTACGGAAGGAATAGTTGTTAAATATACCTTAGTTGATTCATAAAATTTGTGGCTTGAAATATTTACTAGGTTAATTTTCAAGTAGAAGAAAAAAAATTATTGATGTGATTAAACTCGATTAATCAACTAAATTTTTAATAATTTGATTTATTAAAATTTGACCAGTTAAAATTTTTATTTTTAATAATAAAACAAGACGCTTTAATAATAATAATAAAAAATCAACCACAATTAACTCGGTTATTTATTTTTTAGTTGGTTCTCATATAAAATGATAATACCTTTTTTTATAATATGTGTAATCCTATATAAATTATTTTTTTATATTTTATTCAATTATTTTTGTGTGTGTCAATTTCTATTATCATTTGATTAAATAGAATATTAAATCTAATAAATAAAGTTATCAAATACAACCAGATACATGATTCATATTGCTAGATCAAATATTTTGATTTACATCTATCTTTTAATTTTTCAAGTTTAATTTTTAGTTATCGTTAATGAATTTTTTTTTGTCATTTATTAGCAAAAATACTTCTTAATTTATTTAATTGAATGTATATATAAGTTTTTTTATTTATAATAAAAAAAAATACATTAAAAAAATATAATGAAAAAACCTGCTTATTTATTTTTTCTATTAGAAAGAATAATATCTGACCCACAACAACGCAGTTGTCCGATAACCGCTGGTATAAAATGCGTAGGGTGTTGCTTGCATCCCTGTTTTTAGCCTCTGGGCTTTTTTGCCACTAGCCATGGAAGTGATGGGCTAATTAATATGCCCTGTAAAACATGGGCTAAGCCCAGTATTAATGAAGCCCAGCTTGTCATAGAGAAAACATTGATAATGGATTGGTCCATGGCTTTCTTTGGATTCTTTACTTTCATGACCTGTAGAGGCACAAACTTCAAATTAGATTCGTGTGATTATTACATCACCTCCTTCTAAAATTTGGCTGATAGCAATCCATTTTGGCTATTTATATCTCATTCGGCATCTCAAATCTTTTTAAATTTCTCATTTAAATTCTAACCAAGCATATTAACAAAACACAAAAATAAGTAGTTAAATCACTATAGCACACTCATAAAATATAATTTTATCATTCAATATTAAATTATTTTAAAAATTATACTTTATAAGTTTTATTTTTTAATTTTATTTTTATTGGGTTATATATTGATCTCATAGATTTAGTTTTTTTTTTCTTCTCAATTTCAACCATTAAATTAGCAGAACCTAATTATTGTGGAAAAAGTACTGTAGACGTTATTCCCTATGGATTGGAATAATAAATTTATGCTTTACCCTTTAAAAAATCACAAAGAACTAGCCTTCAGGGTAAAATGGTCTTTTAATAGGATTCACTTGTCATTTTAGAATTTTTGAGGGGCATCTTGGTCTTTTCATATTTTTTGCACAATTAAATTACCTTTTGCCTTAAAAAAAAAATTAACTATAGTCTAGGGGATTTTTTGATATTTTACTTTTTTACGTATATCGTAATGACTCTATGATCCTTAAAATCAAAATTCTCAGAGTTTTACCGCAGTGACTTATTTGTCATTTCACACAGATATTTTCGTAGTGATTATTTGGTCCTAGGCGCAATGTGGTATTTTGATAAATCAAAAAAGTTATTGACACGTGTGTTGCACGTGTCATTTGCTCCGTGGTTTTTTGGTAGCGAGTGTGGCTGACTCTAGTGGTTGAAACCATTTCTTCGTTGTGTCATTTGATTTACCGTCTCGGCTACCTATTCCTCACTAAGCGGCGTATGTGATCAATAGACCTAGGTTTGACGTCGAAAACCTTTTCGTTTTTTTTTCTTCTTTTCCCTTTCCTCCTAGAAATTCATGTCTGACCCTCCAAATTTTTAGATTAGCCCTCCAAGTCTTTTTTTTCTTTTCTATAGAAGTGGTTCCTATTTGTTTTATTGTAATTAATTTTTAAAATTGAACTTTTTTCCAACTTCATCATTCTTCAATTTTTAGTCTATCAGATTTGATTCTTATTTTTTTATAACTATTTTTTTATTTGAGATAATTTTAAATTTGATTTTTTTCAATTTCACCCTTATTTATTTATTTTCAATTTGATCTGATGCTCATTCTTTTTATTGCTATTTTTTTCTTTGGTAAATTTTTTAGATTAATAACTTTTTTTTTCAATTTCATTCTTAAATATTAAATTGGTTGAGAATTGAGTTTCTTAATTGAACCCCGGTCTACGATTTCACAAGTTATGAATTTGAGATATTTACCTAAGTTTAGAATATTTGCTGAGATTGCTTGTTTTTTCATATTATTAAATTTGAGTTGCCTTTTTTATATTATTAAATTAACTTAACTTATTATACCCAATCGACTCAATGACCCGAGTCTCAAAATGTTTTTTACTTCTTTAAAAATTCTAGTGTCACCTGAACTTTTTTATTTTTCCATTAAGAAAAATCTGGTTGAACCCGCAACATTGTGAAGACCATTGATGTAGGTTTACTCAACTTAATTTCTCGAGTCATTTTTGTAAAATTTATTTTTTTTCACTTTTAGCCTTCAATATTTGGTTCATTATAATTGAGCTACCTAATTTTTTTAAATATGGGTTCCATGGTTTTATCATGATCACATTACCCATATCGCAAGTTATATAGGTTGGTCCGGGCTGATCTATATTTTTTTAAAAAATATATTTCATCCAATACGTAACATCAACTGACCCTCAGTAGCGTAGCTAAAAAAACTAGTTAACAAAAACTCTAAAACCCATGAGAGTTTCACCATAGCCTAAGATACAGTTTATTGTGGATTGTTATAATAAAATTACCATTTTTTCCTTGAGTGGAAAAAAGATGAAGCCTTGAGGGTGGGGGTGTCTTGGTCTTTTTCAGTGGCTCATTGGTCATTAAAAGATTCTACGAGGGTGTTTTTGTCTTTTTCAATTTTTATCATAATAAAATACTATTTTATCCCCAAAGTAAAAAAAAAATTAAAACTGTTGATTAGGGACTTTCTTGACTTTTCGTAAGCTTCTTAACAATAAAAATACTTATTTGCCTCCAAAGTTAAAAAATTGTTAGGCTACTAATTGAGGGTTTTATGAGGTTTTCAAATATCCATGTATAGTTAAAATATGTCTTTAACTTTGGAAAATACAAAAAATAAGTTTTGCATTAGTGGGGGTTTTGTAATTTCACACAAGTATTTAATGTAATTGCTAGGGTCATTGGGGCATTTTGGTATTTTCACATTATTTTTGAATTTTTAAAAGAGAAAAGCTATTGGCGTATGTTGAACACATGCCAACAAGTGTGTGCCGTCCGCGCCATTTAGGCAACATGTGTAATGTCACCGGTGGCCAAAATCAGTTTTCCATCATCTCATTAAATACGCTATCGTGTCCTTTTCTGTGTGGAGTGGCACGTGGCAACTGACTTGGTCGAATTGTCGTTGGTGGTTGTTTAATGTTTTTCTTCTTCTGTTCTATCTCATGACAAGTAATGTACATCACTGTCCTCTTTCTTTCTTACTTTTCAATTCCAATCCTCATTCTCTTTATTTCTTATTTCATTCTTTTTCCATTTATAGAAGTTTTTTTCTTCTCAATTTAGTCATGCAATTAATATTTCTCTTATGTTTTTTTTCAGTCATCATTCTCTTAATTTTTTATTTCATTCTTATTTTTTTTTACATAAGTTTTTTTTTCAATTTAGTTCTTTAATTGCAATTTCCTATATGTTTTGTTTTTCATTCGGTCCTTTTTTTTTTCTCCTTGACACTTTTGTTGAAGTTTTATTAGCTTTCAATTTCATTATTCAATCAATTTTTTTGTTGTTTTTTTTTCTAGTTTGACCATCTTTCTTTTGATTTGTTTTTCTTTCTATTAAATCTACTTTTCAATTCAATTTAACTCTTCAATTGAAGATTTTTATGGCTCTAATTAATTTTTTTTCACGCTCCATTTTTTAGATCATTGTGTAATTGATTTTTTTATTGGTTTCTTCTTTTAACATTCAATTTATTGGGGATTTGACTTGGTACATCTTATCGTTTTACAATAGTTTTTTTGTTTAATATTTGTTTTGTGATTATCTTCAAGTTTTTTATTTGAATTTATTCCAGTCTCATGATTTAGGTTGCGAATTTTGCATGTCTTCTTTTAATATAAGTTTTTTTTTTAGTTTTTCTATTTTTGTTTTATTTTTAAGATATTATTCTAATTCATCTATAATTTTTTTATTCAAATAAATTTTATTTTTCAAAAAGATATTCATTTTTCAATAATATCATTGATGTGTTCAGCCTCGCGTAATATTTTTATGGTTTGGTTTTCTTTAGTCAATTTTATTTGTATTTATTTTTTAAGTCATGAGTTTTTTAGGGTGTGAATTTATCTTTCATTGATTTAAATAAATAAGTTCAATGCACACAATCAGAAGTCTTATTTTATGTGATTGAATATATGGATCTACTTTCATCTCTTATTTTTTTCAGTTTTTTTCTAAGTTATTATTAATAAATTTTTTTATTTACATAAATTAATTTTTTATTATTAATTAGATATTTTTATAGGCCTTTCAATTTATACTTTAATTTTTTTAATGTAAAAAACATTTTGAAATAGCCTGTATACCTAGTATTTTTGTTAAAATTATAACCCACGGAGAATCACAAGTTAAATGGCTACTAATTACTATTTGTGAATGTGGTGGCATGCTTATCATGATAGATTATGTAGTTGATTGGACCGGTTAATAACATTAGTAAATGTATTCGGCTTTGCATAATATTTTTTTTATAGCTTGAGTTTATTCAATCAATTTTATTTGTATTTATTTTTTAACTCATGAGTTTTTCATGTTATGAATTTATTTTTTATTGATTTAAATAAATAAATTCGATAAACATAATCAGGTAAAAAGCCTCATTCCATATAATTGAATATATTAATTTAATTTTATCTCTCAAATGTTTTTTAGTTTTTTTCTTGATTATTGTTAATAATTTTATTTTTATTTACATAAATAATTATTAATTTATTTAATTAGATAACTTTATAATTTTTATTTTGAATTTTTTTTATATAAAAAACACCTCGAAAGATTCCCTGATATTTTTAAAAAGAATTATAACCAGCAAGTTAAACGGCTAGTAATTATAATTTGTGAATATGGTGGTATGTTTATCGTGATATATTATCATTATGTAGTTGATTGGACCGACTATAAGCTGCGGGCCACCAATTAAGACACTTGGCATGTGATTACTGATTGATTTTTTTCCAGTCATGTTCCGAAAAGGTGGCATGTATAATAATGACCGACCAGTATTTCAACGACCAGCTTAGCAGAACATTAACACCCCGTTGTTTTTAAAAAAATATGAAAAAAACTTTTTTATAAAATTTTTTTTCTTGAAATTAAAATTTTTTAATAATTTTAAATTATTTTAATATATTAATATTAAAAATAAATTTTAAAAAATAAAAATAATTTTATTTTAATATATTTTCAAGTGAAAAGTAATTCGAAAAAAAACCACTACCATAATATCAGGTAATTTTAAATTGTTTTTTATTTATAAAAATATTAAAATAATATATTTTTATTTTTTAAAATTTATTTTTAATGTAGGGTATTAAAATATTAATAAATATTTAATTTATATAAAAAATTAATAAATGTTTTCAAAAATACTATTTGGACCAATGATGTTATAGCAAAGGATGGAAATAAAACAAAATGAATAGCGTAAGGATTCAATCAATAAAAGAAATTGACATGTGATGTCACATCATCTTTTTATAGCCATGTCAACAGAATCGCTTTGTCTTTTTTATGACGTGTCAGCGTTCCTGATAATGGAATCCAATAGAACTTTGACCTCATATTATGATAATTGGTTCTGCCTGTTTGCGTTTTGGTTTGGTATCGATCGAAGACGAGCATGCATTTTTGACAAGGCCCACTTTAGAATTGTGTTGCAAAACGTGTTTTATAAAATATAATTCTTTTTATTAAAGATTTATTTTTTAGATTTTTATAGTTTTAAAGTTCTAATATAAAAAATAATCGTCACCACACTCTCAGACACTCCCTAAGTGCTTGACTTGATGACAGTGTTTGTTTTTTAAAATACTTTTTACTTAGAAATGCATCAAAATAATAGTTTTTATTATTATTTTTTAAAAAAAAAATTTCAACATCAATATATCAAAACAATCCAAAAACACACAAAAAATTCATTTTAAAAAAAATTTATTTTTTTCAAAAACATGGTTTGACAATAAAAACAAACACTAACAAAATTTATTATTTCAATCATAAGAACTTAACATCAACAGAAAAGAAACTATTGGTTATTCATATAAATATGGTATGTTAATTTTTTTAATATATCATGTGATCAAAATATCTTTATCACAATCACTCTATCATCATCAATTCAATTTTTATTAGAAAACTCGTGTGTTAAAATAAAAACTTCATGATGTGTTGAAACAATGTTGTATTGCAAGGAATTTTAGGGTTCTTGAATATCATGCATGCAGTGAAAATAATAAAACAAAATTATTCGTGAGTTTCTAAGATCATGTTAGACGGATCTAGAGTTGTTTAGCAATTTATTACCTGAAGATTTGATTTTCTAGAGTTTTGAATAATTCCTTAAAGGTTGAGTTATCACAAACCACAAGCCGTCTAATTATCTGGTCTCTAACGATAATTCACACGAATTACTAGTGATAAATCTCATAAATCCTTATTCAGGAAAAATAAATTGTTATGTCTAAAGTTCTAGCTCTCTATTCTATGACTTATATAATTTTTCTGTTTAACAGATAACCACCAAAAAATAAAAGGTGCCATAATCCATTTTTTGTTCCCCCCTCTAAACTTACCCTTTTCCTTTCAAAAAATAAAAATAAAAAATAAAAAAATAATAATAACAAGAAGATTGACAACTTAGCAAAAACATGTTCAGGAGGGTTTCAAAAATGTAGAAGAATCAAGTTGAAGTTTTGGATAAAATTAGAAGCTTAACCATAACCCATTATACCCAAGACTAAAGAGACAATACAGATTTAAAGTCAAATTAAATGATTATTGAACGAATCTGCATAAAAATTAAGATCAGAGACTTAATTAGATTTTTAATAGGCCGATTTAACTTAATCATGGGCCAAATTAAAAGATTTAATTAGGTGCAAGCATTTAATTATACTTTTAATATGTCAAATTAATTTTGTTAAGGACTTAATTGGTAAAAAACCAAAAAGATTGGAATTTTAGAGGATCAAACTTAATTGTTTTATGAAGAATTGATTAAAATTGCAAGAAAATCAAAGTTTAGGGTCAATTACAAGTTAAAGTGAAGAAATTTACAACAAAAAATCTTTTTGAAAAAGGCTTTAAATTTCAAAGATTCAATTTGATTGAAAACATAGGTGAAATTAAACCAAATTAAAAGTTTAATGATCAATTAAGAATCAATTTACATAAATCCAAAACCAATTATCAAAATGAAAAGGAACTAAACTTTAGGGTTGATATTTGAGTTTGACAAGGGTAAAATCGCATGGAATTAAAAGTTTAAAGTCAATTAGGGATGCATTTAAAATATAAAAAAAAAAAACTAAATTGAATTTTAGTCAAATCCCTAAGGATGTAAAAACAATTTGTTTTGGTACAAAACAACGCCATTTTTACCAACATAAAAACCAAAAGAAGGATGTCAAATGAATTGTCATTTGACAACTGTATATTATCTTCAACCTTTTGTACCCAAAAGACTGCTCGGATGACTACTTTTTTAGGACATATAATGCCTCAACTCTACACCAAACAAGACAAACAAGACACTACTCTGATACCCTGACACCATACAATACCCTAACATAATTCTTGTCGGCTGGTTGTCTTTATAGCCGTCGTCTTAAAGAGACTAACCCGATTAACCTTTTGCAGCCAAATTTCACAGCTTATGATGATGACTTTGGGCCAACGATTAAGATCTTTCCCATTTGAATCAAGGGCCAAAATTTGCTCCCACTATAGACAAGATGTCTTTCATACCCTATAAATACAAGTGAATTTTGAGATTAAGGAGAACTCTGAAGAGACAATAAGCTAGAAAGTGAGCCTTTTTAACTTCCCAACCAACCACCCTTCCTTATCTCCTTTTTCACCCCCTTTAAACAAACCATCAAAGACAACCAGCTCCTCTCCTCCACCTTATCCACAAACAGCAACAGCAACAGCATCACAAGCTTCCTTTTCTTCCTCTTCACAATAACCTCCAGCAACGACGCTAGGAGCACTCCAACAACATCTCAGCCACGCCAACAGACCAGTAGCGACATCGATTCTTTTCCTTTGCGCCAGGTAATCACCTTTTTTTCCTGTGATTTTACTCCTTCATTGCATGCAAGAAATGAATTAATTCACGTCATACAGCTGCTTGCTTTCGCTAACAAAGACCAAGATAGGTTGAGCCTATTTCAGCCCACCCCACATGGTTAGGAAGGTCTAACCAATTTTTTTTAACGGAAAAGAAAATATTGTTAGGCCTTCAGTCAGGCTAACTTGACCGGGTCGAGCTTGGGACTCGGGCCAAAGTAGCCCATCCTAAATGCCATAACTCAATTCTGGGTTATTCCCTCAAAATCATTTTTTTTCAAAATAAAAATCAAAAAATAAAATAAAGGCTGGCAACGTGGAGAAAACAAACCGGGAAATCAAGCTGCAATTTTTGAAGGAAATTCAAGGTCTAATTATACCCCATTATGCCCAAAAATTGAGAAACAAATGCAAATTCAAGGTCAAATTAAATGATTATTGGACGAATTTGCATAAAAATTAAGTTCAAGGACATAATTAAATTTTTAATAGGCTAATTTGATTTAATCATGGGCCAAATTGAATTTTAATTATGTTTAGGAATTAATTTGGGTCCAATTGAAGGATTTAATTAAGTGCAAGGGCTTAATTATACTTTAAATTAATTGGTGAAAAATTAAGTTTGAGAGCCTAATTTGAGCTTAATTGAGAAGATTGGAATTTTAAGAGACCAAATTTAATTTTTACCAAGTTATTTGATTAAAATCAGGGGTAAAATTGCAAGAAAATTGAAGTTTTGAAGTCAATTAGAGGTTAAATTGAAGAAATCCGAGATCAATGACCATATCGCAATAGGCGCATAACTTCAGGGCTCTAATTGAAGCTCACCAGGGTCTTAATTAAAAAAGTTTAGGGTCAATTAGAGGTTCAATTGAAAGCAATTGAAAGAGAAAAGACTAAAATGAACTTTGGCCAAAAACAGAGTTCTGGTACTGTTCATTTTCTTCTTTAATTCTCTGAAATAGCTGGTCCAGTTACCTACTTTGTAGTTGCATTAAATGTACCTAACGTCTATCAAATTTGTCAAAACTTGCACGAAACTGATCACCAGACATCCCTCTACGTCTAGGTATGGTCGTCACCGGCTCACTGGCAAATAAACGAACGTGGCACCACCCCAAATAGGCCAACTCAGGCAGCCCACAGCTGCA
>Ga0325414_1003917_pt1 | contig 15536 bp, 7 predicted proteins | sample PopdelMetagenome_8_FD_206183 | JGI IMG/M metagenome (GOLD analysis project Ga0325414, IMG submission 206183) | Populus deltoides microbial communities from Bellville, Georgia, United States - Leaf-PdKOR-R3 | ecosystem: Host-associated > Plants > Phyllosphere > Phylloplane/Leaf | place: USA...
TAGGTAAGGTGTACTAGGAGTGATATGTCTTTTCTATACACAATTAGTCCTCTTATCCCAACTCTAAAATTAGTTAGGGTTCCTAGTGACCAAAATATTAGATGACGACTCCATTTTTTTTTTTACTAATAGGAAACAAGAATTCCTTGTTCTTTTCCCCATCACTACGAAGATCCCGATTTGAGAGAACAATCACTGCGATGCTGCACATATACGACCCTTTTATTGTAGGGCTGGGGCCTTAAGCTCGCTTGCTCACTCGCGATACATGATCCAATTACTCATAAGGGCTAGAATTTTTCTCTCAACAGGTTTGGAGGCACGACTAGCACCCCGTCCCTTGGAGAATCACTCCTTCCTTTCTCTTCTTCTACTTTGATATCTTGTGTTGTTTCTAGTGTGAATTTTTAATTTCGACGTGACTCATCAATCAGCTCTAGACGAGCATCAATATTTGAGAATTTCGTATTGAGCTCATCTTGTCTTGTGGCTTGCAACTCCTTTTGTATTTGCCTTATATTGAGTTAGGTTATTGTTCTTTGCATGACATGTTTTTCATGAAGCTCATATTGAAGTTCGTCGGTCAGGTCAGGAAGTTGCATTATGCTAATCTAACCAGGTTCATGTGGTGTAATTCTCTGACAAGGACATTTTCAGTAAAAAATAATTTGAAATTTTTTTTGAAAAATAGATTATAAAACAAAAACAAACACTCACCAAGTTTAATCTTATCAAGGTAACCATAACACAAAAACAAATATAATATTTATTTTTCATCTTAAAAATATTTCTTGCACGGTTTTTTCAACCTCATAGTTTTTTTCCCTTATAAATTCAATTGCAAGGTAAATACAATTATTTTTATTGTTGATAACAATATAGTACACAAAGTTTATAGCTTTTTACATTGTATATATCTTTTTTACTAATTATTTTATATAGTTTGAAAAATCTTATGATTTTAGAATTTAATTGTTTAGGATCTCAACTAATTCTAGTTAACAAGCTGTTTAAGACCACTTTTTTTACTGTAATTAAATTTAATTATAGCATTTAATTTAAATTCAATTGATAAATAAATTGAATTTACATGTTTCAAAAAACTAGAGGGGTTAGTCTCTAATTTATTTTTATATCATTTTTAAATATTGAATTTCATTTGAGATTCAGTTTTAAAAATAATTTCAAATATTAAAACCTTTAAATTGAATTCATTTGAAGGAGATTATCCTCTTATTTATTTTTATACTATTTTTAATTATTGAATTCCATTTGATACTCAAAATACTCAAAATATAAAATTTTATTAAAACATTTAAATTAAATTCATTCCAAATATACAAGAAGTCTTTTAAGAGCTTGGGGGGACAAATTTTAACACGATCATAATAGTACAAGGACCTAATTTTGGAACCATCAGGTTTGTGTAAGAGTTGAAGGATGAAAAAAAAGCCATTAAACCGACTTGAAGAAGGCTCAAATAGAACCGACCGAACCCAACAGCCAAACACTCCTCTGTCCTATCCAAACCGAAAAAACAAAGGAGCAAATGGCAACAGCAGTAGGATCCATGAATGTGGATGTGTTATCTAGAAGAGTAAGAGTAAGAGCTGCTTCAGTGGACACTCAACAAAGACTCCCTTACAATCCCAATGCTCCGAGAAACCCCTTCAAAAGCCTCAATCCTAAACCCAACAATTTTGTTCCCACAGGTACTGCTCCTGCTCCCTCCTCAACTGTCACTTTAACTGCTCAGACAGTTTCTGGGCTTCTCCAACGCAAGACTGTTATTGTTCAAGGTACTCCTCAGTTTCACATTTGTTTCTCTCTCTCATTACTCATGTTCCTCTAGCCTCTTATTTATCATATATGCGTGTAAGAAATGGAGGGCTTTTGTTTCTCATGGTGTTGTGGTTAATGCATAAGGAGAATTCAGCCGATAATAATAAAAAAAAACTTGCTTGTTATTGGTGTTAATGGGTTTTCTATGATTGCCAAGATTATGTTATTTTGGTCTTCTCTTTTATACTTTGGTTATTTGCCCAGATAAATAATCAAGGAAAGGAAATGGTAGACAATAGAGCATTTAATGGAAACCTGTATAAAGGACCCCATATATAATATGCTTCTATGTGTATATTGCATTGGAAAATTTTCTTATTAACTGCTTAAATGCAGATTAATGATTTGTCATTCCTAACATGTATCGATGATCAAATGAAGTATTCAATTATTTTTATCCTTTTCAATTGGGATTTTTTTACTTTTTAATTGGAATTTATGTGAAATTGTAGAACAATTGGATGATTCATATCTGGGATATGAGAGGTGGCTGCCGAGTCCGCCCAAAGTGGAGAAGCCTCGATCAGTGTTTAATGCTGCGACTTTGGCATATATTGGTGATAGTATATTCGAGGTATGTTCTAATTTTGTTTGTTTCATTTAATCACCATTTTGGACTTTTATATACTTCAGATTCCTAGCTGGGTGTTTGAGTGTGTGTTATTATATGCATTTTACATTTTGTTATAGTGAGAGGATAGTCATAATTTGGAGGGTAAACATGGAGATGTGTTGTGCTTGCAAAATTGTGTATCAATGCTTTATATGATGCTTACTTATATCAGAAATGGAACGGTAGAATGTTTGCAGATGCATAGCATCCTGCTCATGGATTCACGGTGGTGTTTTTCAGATTACCCTTGCATTCTAATCAGATTCATTTTGTATTCATCACTCCCCTTTTATTTTGAATTTCAGATCGTTTAATTTTTTTTAGGTTTTTATTATTTTTCTGGCACTTGTTTTGTACGCATCTATGTAAATGAGCTGCCTTGCACCTTCTTTTGGCATTGTACGAGTTTTATGTTTATTGTGCTGGTGGGTAGAACGCTGAATCACACATTAATGGCTTGCCCTGTTGGTAAAAATAAAAATAGAATAACTCATGATGTTGGCAAGATCACTAGGCATTAAGGCATGATGAACTCATTTAACGTATTGGCAGATATAGTGGTTACTGACTTGTTTAGATGATTAACTGAGAAGGCATATTATATTTACATGGTTAATAACTCAAGTAAATGAGCTGACTTGTTTCTGAACACATGCTTACAAGGTGCATGATAAATTTTATGTTTTCTAACACAATTGCTGTTTTTTCAGTATATTTAACCTTCCCATACATTTGACTCTATTGGTTGTTATATGATGTAGCTATATGCTCGTAGGCACTTTTTGTTTCCTCCATTGAGTATTGAGGAACATAATGACCGTGTGATGGCAGTTGTACGCTGTGAAGCACAGGTACAATATTTCCTACACAATATTCTCTTTTCTTTTCTTTTCTTTCTTTCTTTCAATTTTGCTTCACAATTTTTTTATTTCTTAAATGGAGATTTTTCTATGGGTAAGATATGCTATTTCTAGTCCAATCAAGTAACAGATCTGTAATCTTGTCCGATATCCCTCTTTTCTATTTTTTGGGGTCGACAAAGTAGATTTTACTTAACTCAAACTTCTCATCTTCTACCCTTTGTATCCCTCATTATTCTAACTTCTACAGATATGGTGGTCAGCCTTGGCTGTCATCAGTTAACTTTAGTTAGTATGCATGATCTGATAAGAAGAAAAATAAAATATGCTAACCAATTGTATTTTCAGTTATAGAGTATGCAAGTTGTATATGGTGGCAAAGGACTTTAAGGTTATGATTCGTATGAAATAGTATCTCTTTCTCGTACTGTTTTGGATTCTACTTTATTCTGAAGTTTTTTCTTCCTGATCCCTTATGTAGTTTTAGGAGCTTGGCAGTGTTTTTTTTGGCAATAAAGGATTTAAAATGGTTTGATGTTCACTTAGTTTACTATTGGTTTTATTTCTCTTTTTCCTCCTTGACGTTCCCTGGCACTGGGCCTGTATGAAGGGTTGCACGATGCCCCTCTTCTTCCTTTTTACAATTCATTATTGTGTGATTTCTTTGTGGTTGCTCAAGCTCAAATTCTAATATATTTGATTGCTGCAATCAGGACGCGTTGCTCCAGAAGCTTCTTAATGATAATTACCTATCAGAGGAAGAAAGGTATGTAGAATAATTTTTGTTCATTTATTCTGTTTTTTCTGCTGACATAAACCCTTACATGCTTGCTCTCCTTCAAATCAAAACTAGAAAAGAGCGGTTGACGATGGTTCTTAATTTTTTCTTAAATAAATCAGACATGTATGATCTTCTAAATTTGACTTCTTGTGCTTTCCTTTATCCCTTGATCTAAAAGTGGGTGTTGAACTCTACTTGGAATTTTGGGCACCCTTCTATTTTTTATGCCAAGAGCACATGTTCCATGTGAGGTTGCACCTTTTGTAGTGAAACGGCTGACTTGGTTGGAGAATGTTTACTTGGCATTTTAGCTGAGCAATAGAGAACTTCAAGTCTCTTTTAGAAGATGAAAATGGATAAGACTTCTAAAATTGAATAGTAGGAAAGGATCTGGTTTATGTGGTAATGAATCATAAGATATTTCCATTCAAAATCCCTATGAGTCATTCTGATCAATTCTTCCTATGGATGTAACTTCTATTGCAAACCTATTTATTGAGATTCATGAAACTAAAAAACATATTTATTTGATAATTGCAGTGGTTGTGCTTATATAGCATATTATCTTATTTAGGAGTGACAGTTTTGGGAGATGATGAATTATTATTTCTTAAAAAAAGTGGAAAAGTGAAGTGGAATGTGTTGTGAATATGTTTATAGAAGAACACATCAAATGCATAGCATAGACAAGGCCAAACCCGCAAAAAAGCTTGAAATGCATAGCATAGACAAGGCCAAACCCGCAAAAAAGCTTGAACACATCAAATGCATAGCCTGATAAAATAGTCATAACTTTAGATCTAACTGTTGGATCAGACTTAAATTTTGCCAACTGATTCTAAAGGCTCTGTTACTGATAGGTTTAGAAGAAAGATTCATCTGAGTTGGGAACATGCCCATATTCAGCCTACAAGTTACTGTTCAAGATTTTCTTTATTTTCCTTTGTAGTATTTGGATTTTTTTTCTATTTAGATTAAAACTTTTAATTTAATTAGGATTTTACTAGTTAAAATGTTTTTCTTGTATTTAAACAACTTTGTAGACTGTTTTTTTCGAATCAAATTATTGAATTTCAAACTTTTCATAATATATCAAAGTTTTCTCAATATTTTATGGCTATAACCTTTGGGCTGGAGAACTCTAGTTTTTATCCATGCTATATACCGCATCAATTGGAGTTAGAGCAGGCTGGTCTGTTTGATGGATGGAGACAGTAGTTACCCACCCTGCGATGCAGGAGTGGAGGTTATCTAGGGTATTGTGCAGGTTCAAGAGCAAAAACTAGATTGTTTAGAGCAAACAATAACAATAATGTCAAATAGCATGGTAAATCTAGTTTGTTTAATGAGAGGCACGAATAGTGATCGCGAAGAGGAGAGGAACATAAGTCTTCGGGCAAGCCTATCCCCATATCTATTCCTAAGGATTCACCTAGATAACCAATTGTCTATGTTGAGGAGGGTGTTGGTGAAAACAGACTCAATGGGGGTTGTAGGGCCTTGGCATTCCAAGAAAAAGCACCACAATATGAGAGAATGAGTGAACGAGTTTTAAATAAAGGTAAAAATTCCTATGTTTAATGGAGATTTGGACATAGGAGTTCTTTGATTGGATCGCTGAATGTGATCGGTTAAGGAATACAAAGGTATCATAGAAAAGAAGATGATGAAACTATTCTTGTATAACATAAAAGGCAAAGCTTCTTCCTAGTGGAAGCGTTAAATGAACACACGATTAAAAGAGGGGAGACAACCTGTTATGTCATGGACATTTATGAGGCAGATGATGCATGAAAGATTTCTCACTTGATTACGAGCAATACTTGTTTAAACAATATCAAAATTGTTCGCAAGAAAATAAATCCATTACCGAATATACTGTTGAGTTGTAAAGGCTAGTAGAATGTAATTCATTTTAATAGAGGGAGAATCAATAGGTGGCAAGATCTTTGAAGGGGCATAAACCAACAATCCGAGATAAGATTGAAGTACAAATGTTGTATACACTTGCTAAGGCAAGGAATATAACATTAAAGGCTGAGATGTTGATGAAAGAGAGGGCTAGTGGTAGCGGAAAATTCAATCATTTTAAGAGGTCGTATAATGAAGTAAACAAATTCAGTACCATTGATAAGGGAAAGGAAATACAAGCATCAAAACAACCTCTAACAAGACCAGACATTGCTAAACCTGACAAAGCTTCGGGAAGGTAAGTTGATAAGAACCAACCAAGCAACCCCTATGCCAAGCCAATGATGGGCAATTGCTTTAAATGTGGGGAGGTAGGGCACCATTTCAGTGATCATAGGAGATAAAAATAGGTTAATGTGATCGAAGGACAATATCAGTTCATAAGACAAGGGTGAATAGTGTGAACCTAATGAGGTTGACCCGAAGAAGGATTGTAGTTGGCATATGTGTGTGGATAGTTGTGTCATCAACCAAATAATTGTAGGTTACAAGTTTTCGATTCCTCGATTAGATGACATGTTGCCTGATTAGTTACAGGGAGTGACAATTTTTGCAAAGATTGATTTAAGGAGTGAATATCATTAGATATAATTTCGGCTAGGGGATGAGTTAAAAAAAGCGTTCAAGACAAATAAAGGATTGTACGAGGTGGTTATGCCTTTCAGATTTGTCTAATGTGCCGAGCACTTTCATGAGATTGATGAATAAGGTTTTACATCCTTTTATAAACAAATTTGTAGCTGTATATTTTGATGATATTTTGATTTATAATAGTTTTGAAAGTGACCACGTGACACTCTTAATGTTGAAGGTTTTATTGGCAAATATACTATATGTGAATTTGAAAAGTGTAGTTTTACGATGGATAAACTACTTTTTTTAGGCTTCTTTGTTGGTGCAGACGGCATACATGTTAATGAGGAGAAGGTTAGGGCTATTAAAGATTGGTAAGTCCCTAAAACAGTCAATGAGGTGTGTAGTTTCCATGAATTGGCTACCTTGTATCGACGTTTCATACGAAAGCTCAATAACATAGTTGCATCAATTACTAAATGCATGAAGAAAGGAAAGTTTGATTAGAAAGATGAGACAAAAAAATAACTTTATTTTTATCAAAGAAAAATTAAGTAGTGCTTTGGTTTTGGCACTTTTGAATTTGAACAAATTGTTTGAGGTCGAAAGTGATGATTTTGGTGTTAGACTTGGTGGTGTACTATCCTAGTAAAAGAGACTCGTGGCATTCTTTAGGGAGATGAGTGATGCTAGAATGAGGTGCTCCACATATGATAAAGGAGTTCCATGTTGTTTTTCAAACTCTGAAGAAGTGGGAGCACAATTTGATATGCAAGGAGTTTATGTTGTATTCTGATCATGAGGCGCTAAAATTTTTACACGGTCAGAAAAGAATCAATAAGGACATGCATGTAAGATGGGTAACTTATTTGCAACAATTCTCAATTAGAATTTTGAACGAGATTGGAGTTCATAATAGAGTTGTTGATGCTTTGAGTAGAAGAACAACTTTACTATTACTTTAAAAAGAGAGTTCATTGGGTTTGATTGTTTAAAAGAGTTGTATGAGCATGATAAGGATTTTGATAAGTTATGAGAGAAGTGTTAGAGTCAGAACCTGCATGTTGGTGACTTTCACTTTCTTGATGAATTATGATGAATTCTTGATGAGAGGTAATTAACTTTGCATTCCTTGTTCTTTATAATGAGAGAAGGTGATTCAGGATTTGTATGGAGAAGGCTTGACTGGTCATTTGTATAGACTATTTGTCCAGATCAAATTATTGAATTTCAATTTTTTTTCAAAAAACATCAGTTTTCTCTCTATTTCTCTATAATTTCTGGTTGTAACCTTAGGGCTCGAGAATCAAAGTTTTTATTCACGCAATATGTTGAGTCAAAAGCTATTTTGCTTATCAAATTGTTGTTAGCGGATATAAAAGCAACCATAACTTTAGATCTGATCAATAGATTAGGGTCAAACTGTTCTAGATGATTCTACAAGCCCCCTTACTTATAGACTATAAACTACAGCTTTATACGAGTTCGGGAACATATCCAAATTTAGCCTAGAAGTTACTACTCGTGATTTTATTTATTTTTCATGTTGTATTTTGATTTTTTTTCCTATTTAAATTATGACTTTTAATTGAATTAGGATTTTACTAATTATGATATTTTTCTTGTTTTTAAATAACCTTGTAGACTATTTTTTCAGATCAAATTATTGAATTTCAAAAACAAATTTGCAAAAAATATTAGTTCTCTCTATTTGTCTAGTTTCTAACTATTTCTTTAGGGCTTGAGAACCTTAGTTTTTATCTACATTATATGTCGTATCAAAAGCTATTATGCTTATCAAATGGTGAATGGATATAAAAATAACCATAACTTTGGATCTTGCCATTGGGTCAGGCTTGAATTCTGCCAGAAATTTAAAAGATGACTTCATTTGAGTTCAGGAACATACCCTAATTTGGCCTAGAAGTTACTGCTCGGGATTTTCTTTATTTTCCTTGTATTTTGATTTTTTTTTCTATTTAGATTATGCTTTTAATTTATTTAGAATTTTACTAATTAGAATATTTTTCTTGTATTTAAATAACCTTGTAGACTATTTCTCCCGATCAAATAATTGAATTTCATTTTTAAAAAAAATATTAGTTCTTTATTTTTCTATGGTTTCTGGTTATAACTTTAGGGCTTGAGAATCTTAGTTTTTATCCATGCTATCTAACCAAAAATTATTATTGTCATGAAATGGCTGTTAGTGAATATATATTTTTGTTGTGGGTGATGAGAGATGTTAGTTAACCTGATACATTTCTAGTAATTGTCATAATTACTTGAAGCTAAATTATTTGTTGTGAACTTTGATGACATGTACCTTAACTTTCATGGTTAAAGTATGATTTTTCAAATATTGTAATTGATGGTGGCCTTTTGAAACTTTTTAATGTAGGCTTATTCTTCGTTGGGGAAAGAATGTAGGTTCGACTAAAACACGGACAAAAAGACGTGTTGGGGTAGCAGTTTACAACCGAGCATCTTCACTGGAAACATTAGTCAGTATCCCATATTTTCTGGTTTTAATAGGATATAAGCATAATATAGTATGCTCTTTGAATGCAATTTGGTTAATTCTGGACTCTATTGTCTTTATAAATGGAAATGCTCAAAGAACATTAGCAATCTTTTTAGCAAAATGTTAGTGTATGGTATTTGCACTATAATTTCTTTAATTGCTATGGTTTTCTTCAAGAATGAATTTGGTTAGCATAAATTATGGTGTGGAACATTTAGTAAATTAAATTATGGACCACGTAGACTAAGCAAAACTCAAGAAAAAAATTGGTGGTTTCAAAATGTGCTCTTGATAATCGACAATGATTGACGTCAATCATGATCAACTATGATTGATCTACCTTGATCCAGTTGTGAATTGTATTTATTTTTCCTAGTTCTGTTAGAATTTATTTACTAGTTAGGTTATAAAATTTTAATTTGATTTTCCTAGTTAGAAGTTAAAGTTTTGTTTGGTTTTGGTTTTTCCTAAATAGGTCAATTGGTCAGTTTAAGTTTTTATATAAATAGTTTCATGTATTATTTTCATAGAAGAGATTAAGATATACTATTGACTTTAGAAATTTCTTCAAAACTTCAGAATTCTCTGTGGTTTCGGGTTGTAGCCTCACGGTTTGAGAACTTCTAATAAAAATGTCATAAACTTCTAATTTAACACGTATAGGATAAAACCAAATGAATTTAGCAAAATAATCCATAAAAATAACAAAATAGCAATACCAATTAATCAAGAAAGTGGAGGAAGTGCCTAATCATCACTAAATATTAAATCCAGAGGAGCGGTACTTGCATATTCTTAAGGATGTAAAGTTGATCTACTAGATTTGACCATAGGACAAGCAGTACAATATATTAAAAAAAAAAAGATGATGACAAAGGAAAATGTTTATTAAAAACTAAATGTTGGGGTGCAATGGATCGGGCAAGGTGAGCTACTGGATAGAGGGTCTTGGTATCATTGTCTTGCCGAATAGAAAGGTGCTTAAAAATTTTCCTATTGATAACTCATGGTTTAACAATAAAGAGTGCAGTTTAGTGAAGGATACTAGTTCTATCTAAATCATCAGTGTAGTTACAAAATCCTTAAACTTTGAACGAATCCCTATGAATAGGTAAATGTTGAAATATGAAGGATCAAGAGCTTTACCAACAGCTACAAGTTCATCACTATAAACCTTTCCATGTTGTAAGTATGTTGTGATATTTTCATTAGGTTTCTGATGCATTTCAATCAAGGAAAAGTGCATAGACATAATGCATGTTACGAAGGGGGAGATTAGCGTCGATGTTAGAGTGCTCCAAACAGCATGAGATGTGGTACAACCGTTATTGAAAGACAATACCTTAGTAGAAAGGGAGAGGCTTTGATACCATAATAGAATAGGAGAGAACAAAAGAGGAAAAGATTGTTTTATCATTCATAACACGTGTTACATATATATAGTAAAAGATAGTTAACCCTAATAGGCTTTGTATAATAAACCATAATATAATATAGTAATGTTAATACAATAAATAATTGGGTTTAAAATTTTGTTTAATCATATTGCTTCAATATGCAACGGTTTCCAATTTGAATTGTGTATAAGGTTAGAATCCAAAATAGAGTTGATGATGCTTTGAGTAGAATTGTGTATAAGGTTGGATTCAATTGTTTGAAAGTCTTGTTAAATGAGCATGATGAGGTGAAATATGAGAGAAATGTCAAAACCTGCCCATGATGATTTTCACATTCATCATGAGTTCTTGATAAGAGGTGATCAACTTTGCATTCCTTGATTTTCATTATGAGAGAAGATGATTCGGGGTATACATAAAGGGGGCTTGACTGGTCACTTAGAACGAAAGAAAACTATGAATGTTGTTATTGAGAGGTGTTAGTGGCCTTCTTTGAGATTAGATGTTGGTAAGTTTGTGCAAAGATGTTATATTTGTCAATTTGTCAAAGGGAAAACACAAAACACAAGTTTATATGTTTGTCTATTCTTAAAAATATATGAACAAACTTGTCTATGGATTTTGTACTTGGACTACCTTGTTTTCATTGACACAACAAGTTCCTTAGTCATTTTTGGCAAACTTTGTGGAGGATATATGATTCATCTTTACAATTTAGTAGCATAGACCGCAAGCAGATGGACATAAAGAGTCACTAAAACAGACATGCAGTAATTTAATTAGCAGCATTTGTGGAGACAAACTTAAGTAGTGGGATTGTGCATTGGTAGAAGCAAAATTTGCGTACTACAACACTAAACACATTGCTATATACAAATCTCCATTCGAGATTGTGTATATGCAGTGTCCTAGACATGTACTTGATCTTGTACCACTTAAGTGTTGGAATTAGTACAACTACTAAAATGATGGATATAAATGCACAAGTTATACATGCTCAGTTGAGATAAAAGTTGCAGCAAACCAACACCAAATATGAGGAGGTTGCTGATAAAATTGTCGCGCTAAAGCGTTTAAAGGAGATAGAGTGATTGTATTTCTATGCAAGGAGAGCTTTTTATTAGGGATATAGAGCAAGGTGTAGGGAATAAGAGTATGGTTATAGGATAATAAGTAAGATCAATGACAATGCTCATATTATCAATTTACTAGAAACTATGGTTATTCTAAGACTTTCAATGTTAATGATACATATCCTTATTACAGTGATGAATCACTGTATCCAAATTTGAGCATTGACTTGAGGTTAAGTCTTTCGGATTGATATGAAATGTTTAGTAGATTCAATTATGATAGACAAAGCAAAACCTAAAAAAAAGTCTAGACGTGTGAAGTTCATCTCTCTATAATCGATCATGATTGAAAATCAATCATAATCGCCCAAGATCAATTGATCATGATCGATTATCAACTATAATTGACCATGATTGATTGATTGTGATCCACTTGTGAATTATATTTATTTTTCCTAGTTATGTTGGAATTTATTTCCTGGTTAGGTTAAGTTTTAATTTCATTTTCCTAGTTAAGGAGCTAGAGCTAGAGTTTTGTTTGGTTTTGTTTTTTCCTAAATAGGTCGTTTAAGTTCTTATATAAACAACTTCATGTATTATTTTCATAGGAGATATTAAGATTAATACTATTGAATTCATAAATCTCTTTAGAACTTAAAGTTCAGAATTTTCTCTACATTTGGGTTGTAACTTTGAGACTTGAAAACCCTTAACTCTATCCTTCTGCATTACGCTGCGTCAAATTCATAATTTTGTTGTGGGAAGGAGGTATATATAAACACGTTGGCAGGAAAATATCCGACTATTTTGGCATCCAAATGCTTGATGTAGAAACTGTTATAAGTTGGTGTGTAGTTGGCTTATATTTTATTGAGCCATTTGGTATAGTCATATGTGATGATTACCTATTACCTACTTGTCTGATTGATTACTTATCCAATTTTCTAGCCATGTCCTGTAGTCATTATTCATGATTGAGAAGTATGTTCTTGGCTTGTTTTAATTTATACTAGAGAAATCTGTTCTTGGCATGCTTTAATTTGAACTTTGCATGTTATAGGTCGGTTTTCTCTACCTGACAAATGTAAGTCGTTTGGAAGAAGTCATGCTAAAGTTGGGATTCTCAACTGATTCTTCTACACAAATGATTCCGGAGGAAGAAAATAGTAAGTCAACTATCTAGAGTGCACCTTTCTTGTTTGTAAAATCGAATTTATATCGAGCACCTTGCCTCTTAACATTTGTATTAAAACTTGTGCCATGATGGCATGATAAACATGAAATGGGGATCTTTTGGCTCTTCTTTGCACTCGCCTTATCTCTCTAGGTGTACACCTTTGTTTCTCTTATCCTCACCCCCCTTCCATACTGTGTAGCATCTTCTATTCCTCCTAACATGCCATGCAAATATTGCACCGTCTATCTGCATATTCCTTGTTCTACATGCTCACTGGCAAGTCTCCTTTTTATCATGCTTGTGTTGGCATTATCATCTAACCATTGGTAGCGTCTCCATCAACTGGGGCTTCTATCATTGCCCGGCATCCTCGTCTTATTGAGACATTGTTTGGTAGTAGACTTGGCCTATCAACTCGCTACTGATAGGCTAGGCCATTAGTGACAGGACACGTGTATAAAAAATGAATGAACTATTCGTGATTATTGTATGAATCCATCCACGTGTTATTTCACTATTGGCCTAGTCTATAAGTGAGTTTGTAGACTTAATCTTCCTAATAATTACTCTCTTCTGTTTCTCTCACGCGGTCTTTCCCATCTTTCTAAGAATTTTAGGCCTTTATATTATGTAACGGGGGCTGAGTACCAGGTGAGCTAACGTAAACTGCATTTCCAAGTAATTGCTTAAGGACCAGGAGGCATTTTTTTTTTTCCATTTCTAGCACAGCCTTGAAGTATGCATAATCCAGAATAAAGAGTACTGATTTTCCAAGAAATATTCCAGCTCCCGAAGATAATATTTTTCGGCTTGCCTTCCTCTTTTAATGCTGAATTCCTCTCCTAGTGAAGGAGCTTATAAAGTCAAGCCTGAAGAAAAAAATTGAGAATTTTTACCTTTGACTGACGTTGTCAACTGATTGGAACTGCATATCTTCTGGTGTAATCAATGTTTCCACATTGTGTATTATGCTCTGAAGCTGATATTCAACTCTTAATCTCAGCAATGCAGTATTGCATCCGATGCTCTGAATGGTACTTTTTATTTTTCTTTCTACTCAACCTCAATGACTACTCAGATCATTCAACGACCATATATTTCCTTTCTTCGAAGCTCAAGCATATCTAGGGGATCTGCTTCATTACCCCGATTTTATTTCATGATAGCTTGGTCCCACTCTAATTAGCTTCCCTTCCAAGCCCTATTTATTATCATCTGAAGAACTTGTTCACTTGCCGCACCAAGCATTTTAGATTTGTCTCCAGTCTCTGGGCTTGTGAACTGGTTCTGCATAGTGAAAATCAACGTTCTCTGATCACATGCACCTTTAGCTCCAAACTATGAACCTTCTATCTCTATCTTTCGCTCAAAGAACTGCCTTTTGGCCTGATTATCAACTGATTTTCTCACTCTAGACGTTGTTCAGATGTTTATCCCATGTAGCGGTTGTTGGTCCAAGGAAGGAATGAGACTCTTCAATGTGAATTACAGTAGTTTGGATCGTTTGGAAAACAACAAAAGGTTGGCAAGTAGGGTAGTCAATGAAACAACATTTAGAAAGTTTATGGTGATCCTTCCTTCTTGTATGTGCGTAACTTGTAGCAAGGTACTCAAAAATAGGAATGAATGATGATAATTTCCCACCCTCAGGAACGAAAGGTATCTGCAAACCAGAAATCTATGGTGTTAAAGAGTTGTTCCCTTTAGAAATGGAGATGGGAGAAGGGAATTCGTATAGATGAAGTGTCATCCTCGTACTCAAATTAAATGTAGCTTTGTCCAATTAAAGCATAGGAATGAATGATGACAATTTCCCACCCTCAGAAACGAAAGGAACCAGTTATTATTGCTCATAAAGATTTAGGAAGCCTTTATAATTTGTAAAGACTTCATAATTGAACCTAATAAAACAATATCAAGCTTTTACTAGATCAGTTCATACGATTAAAAGTCCAATCCAATGAGGTGGTGCCATACTGAGAGGGATGATAAGAGGTTTAATATTCAACAGGTTGGCATTGGGTCAAAATATTTATGGCAGGCAGCGACAGACAAATATATGTGATCCATTGAAATACGGCAGATAAGGCAACAAATGCCATATAAGAAGCCGAATTAACAAAACAAAACTATAGATTTTCTTATAATACACGGTAGGTTGTTACATTATTTTTTTCTGATATTATTTTAATTTTTTTTTGTTTTTTTAATGATATCTTTGTTGATTTTATTTTTTTAATATTGATCTAGTTGAGAATTTAGTTTTGTGTTTTCCACATGTCTTTTTTATGATTTTTTTTTGTTTTTTTATTTTTTTTTACGATTTTTTTCCAAAATTATCTTTGCCGATTTTATTTTATTAATATTAAGCTAGTTGAGAATTTAGCTTTATAGTTTTTTTCTTTAAAACACTGTGGATTGCTATAGTGTTTACCCACATGATTTTTTTTAAATAATTTTTTTCTAAAATTATCTTTGTCGATTTTATTTTTTTGATATTGAGTTGGTTGAGAATTACAACTGTAGCTTTCCTCACAAAACATTATGGATTACTACAGTGTTCCCCTACATGGTTTGTTTTTTTTTTCTTTTTTTTGTTTTTTTTTCAAAATTATCTTTATCGATTTTATTTTTTTAATATTGAGCTAGTTAAGAATTTAGCTTTATATTTTTTTTAAAACATTGTAGATTTCTACAGTGTTTCCTCACATAATTTTTTTTCCTT
>Ga0325414_1003918_pt1 | contig 15523 bp, 13 predicted proteins | sample PopdelMetagenome_8_FD_206183 | JGI IMG/M metagenome (GOLD analysis project Ga0325414, IMG submission 206183) | Populus deltoides microbial communities from Bellville, Georgia, United States - Leaf-PdKOR-R3 | ecosystem: Host-associated > Plants > Phyllosphere > Phylloplane/Leaf | place: USA...
CTAATGACAGCCGACCCTCCCCTCTTCTCTTCTTATTCAATTTTTTCTTGTTAATCCCTTTCCCACCAGGGTTTATTTTACCTATAACCCTCAATCTGGGATGGGTTCTTGAAATTTTGGTGTTTCTTTCTTAATTTCTAAAAATAGATATAAAAACTCCCTCTTTTCTTTCTTTACGTAGCTGCAGATCTGTTTTTGGTGAGAATAGGAGTATTTATGCTCTATAATTATTCTTATTTGCATTTAGGCCCTATTTTTTTTAAGTGTATTGGTTCTTACCCCCACTTCTTTTTAGTTTAGTTTATTTTCTTTAATTTAATCCAGCTTTGGTTTTTTCTCGGGATTTACAGAATCATTAAATAATCCTCCCTAAATTAGAATACAAATTTGTTGCCTATTAGTTTCATCGGTGCCCCCATTAGGACTTAGATTAGGCTCTTCTTGAATTTGGATTATATGAATTAGAGCTTGTCCTTCATGCTCTTTTAAAGCCCCAAGCTTCTCTAGGTCCATCTTGACTCATATGTTTTGAACAAGCCTTTCAATGTTTCTTTAAGTTTCTTTGTTCTGTCCTTTCAATGATCTAAAAAGTCTCATCTCCTCATAGATGTAATTTAGACTTCTTCTAGGCCAGAAATCTCTCCTTACGCATATACACCCAAACCCAATCACTTGGCTAGAATACAAACCTGTTTGTGGCCCTTATTGGCTTTAGTTGCATACACATGGTTCCTCTTTTCAATCTATTGTTGCACACTCTCATAAAGTGTCTTCATTATTTATGCTTTACGATTACCATCTAAACTAACCCTTTTAGCAACAGGTGAAGGAATCAAATCCATTAAAGTTAAAAGGTTAAATCCATATATAATTTCAAATTGTGAAAATTCAATGGTAGAATGCACACTACAATTATATGCAAACTCGATAACTGACAAACAATCTTTCCAATTCTTTAAATTCTTTTGAATGACAGCAGACATAAATTGTGTTAAGATCATATTAACTACTTTGATTTATCCATCAGTGATTTGTCCATCAGTTTGGGGATGACAAGTAGTTGAAAATAATAGTTTAGTACCTAATTTTCCCCATAACACCTTTCATAAATAGCTAAAGAACTTAACATCCTTGTCAGAAACAATGCTTCTAGGGACCCCATGAAGTCGTACTATCTCTCTAAATAACAAATCATCAATATTAGCTGCCTCATTAGTTTTATGACTTGGAATAAAGTGTGTCATCTTTGAAAACCTCTCAATAACTACAAAGATTGAGTCCCTACCTTATTTTGACTTAGGCAAACCTAATACAAAATCAATTGAAATGTCTACCCATGGTTCCTTAGGTATAGGCAAAGGGGTATACAAGCCATGAGTTTGAGTCCTACACTTTGCTTTCCTACAAGTTATGCATTTATCACATATCCGTTGTACATCTTTTTTTTTTCATTTTAGGCCAATAAAAATACTCATGCAACACATCCAAAGTCTTAACAACAATGAAATGCCCCATCAATCCGCCCCAATGTGCTTCATGTACAAGTAATTCATGCATGGAACTTAATAGAACACACAAACAATTCTCTTTAAACAAATATTCATCAAGTTTATAGAACTTCCCAAAAACCGAAGTTTCACAAGCATTGTAAAAATTTGCAAAATCACTATCATCCTAGTATAATTATTTTATGTGTTCAAATCTTAGAAATCTAGCATCTAAAGTAGATAAAAAAAAAATACTTGCGTGAAAGTGCATCAACCACAATGTTTTCTTTCCCTTGCTTATACTTGATCACATACAAAAAAGTTTCAACAAATTCAGCCTATTTGGCATGTCTCATGTTCAACTTACCTTACCTTTTCAAGTGCTTCAATTATTCTTGATTTGAATGAATCATGAACTCTTTAGGCCACAGGTAATGCTACCATGTTTTTAAAGTTCTCATCAAGGCATAAAGCCCCTTATCATATATAGGTATTAAGTTTCTCACTGAAATATGCAATGAGCCTCTTATCCTGCATTAACATAGCACCTATATCTATGCCTGAAGCATCACATTTAACTTTAAAAGCTTGCAAAGCTAAAACAGGCGCAACACAAAGTTTATTCTTCAACAAATTAAAATCTTTATCTTGTTCTTCATCCCATTTAAATCCAACAGACTTTTTTTTTATAATTTTAGTTAAAAGTGTTGTAATAGTACTAAAGTCTTTGACAAACCTTCTATAAAAGCTAGCAAGTCCATGAAAACTACTTACCTTAGTTACAGGCTTAGGTGTAGGCCAACCCTAGATGGCCTTAACCTTTTGTTCATCAATCTTAGTACCTTGTTCAGTTACTACATATCCAAGAAACACAATTTTTTCTATGCAAAAGGTACACTTATTGAGATTAACATACAATTTCTCATTATACAATACACTAAGCACATTATGCAAATGATCAAGATTCTCATTCAAGTTCTTGTTATAACTTAGGATGTTACCAAAGTACACAACCACAAACTTAACAATGAATGTATGCAAACTATTATGCATCAACCTTATAAACATACTAGGTGCATTTGTAGGCCCAAACGACATGACTAACCATTCATACAAACCATGTTTAGCTTTAAAAGTTGTTTTCCATCCATCACCTTCTTTCATCCTAATCTTATGGTACCAACTTTTTAAGTCAATTTTAGAGAAAATACATGCTACATACAACTCATTCAACTTGTCATCAAGCCTAGGGATAGGATGTTTATACTTTACTGTTATGTTGTTGATGGTGTGACAATCAATACACATCCTCCAAGTCCTATCCTTTTTAGACATAAGTATCACTAGTATCATACAAGGGCTCATACTCTCATGAATGTACCCTTTATTATTAGCTCATTTATTTGCCTTTGAAGCTCCTTCATCTCCTTAAGATTGCTTCTATAAGCTGGACAGTTAGGAATTGAAGCTCCAGGTACAAGGTCAATCTGATGTTCAATTCCCTTTAATAATGGTAATCCATTAAGGATGTCCTCATAACATCAAACTTCTGCAACAAAGAAATAGTCATACTATGAACAACAAAATCAAAATTGTTAGTGTTAAGATAAGCCTCTTTGTTTATAAGTAAGATCATCAACTTGTTAGAGAAAAATACATACCTGATTTGAGCTTTTTTGTGTAAAAATTAGGTTTATTTAATTTTTCCACACTATTATCATCACACAAGCTTACTTTCTTCATTCTTCGGGTTTTACCTTCACTCTCAACCGGTTTAATTAATGATATAAACTTAGCTGAATCTGATGGTCTTCTCTCATCATTGTCCACAAATGAATTTTCACTCTTCCCATCCTCAAATTTTTTTTTTAATTTCATTTGATCATCATACACTTATTTGGAGAAAGAGGGTATAAAAGTGATGGTTTTACCATCTTTTACAATAATGAACCTATTTCTAAACCTATTATGAATCACCTTCCGATCGAACTGTCATGGACACCCCAAAAGTAAGTGACTAGCATGCATTGGGACTACATCATACATAACTTAATCAGAGTACTTCCCAATAGAAAATACAAACAGTACTTATTTAGTGACCTTCTCTTCACTAAAAGTAAGTGACTAGGATGCTTAATACAACTCAGATTCAATTTCTTCACAAGAGTATTACTAGTTACATTAATACAACTACCTAACTCCTAAATACCTTGTTTTAGATGTGACATCGAGTGTGAAATATGTTTTTCCATTGTCGATCTACATCATCTTTTTTGATTTGCATGTTCAACACATACCTTATAATTAAGGCCTCCTCCTCAACAGGATATGCAATCTTAACATCAGTACAATCCTCCAAATGTGGAATCTCTTCACTTTCATATTCAACCTCCCCATTGTCTCTTGTAAGCATAACCCTTCGATTTGGACACTAAGAAGTAATGTGCCCCTTTCCTAAACACTGAAAATATTTAATATCTCTATCAAGAGTAGGTTGAGTTTTAGATTTACCTTTCCCATCCATATGAGCATCTTTTTTAACCTTAGGTGGTTCGGCCCTTGTATGCATATAAGGTTTCAGTTGGACAACCCCCTCTCTCTTCAGATTCGGCCTTCATGCTGATAAAGATGAAGTCAGATTGGTTTGAAAATATGTGTTGCCTTTTTTTTTTATTTGCCTCTCCACCTTTGTTGTCACATGGACCATGTCCTCTAATTTCATATAATGGTTTAATTCTATAATATTTGCAATGTTCTTATTCAACCCATTAAGAAATCTATCCAAGGTTGCTTTCCTATCCTCAATAACGTTGGCCCGAATCATTGCAATCTCCATCTCTTTGAAATATACCATGGACTTAGAACCCTGATTCAAACCCTACAATTTCATATACAAATCTCTATAATAATGGTTAGGCACAAATTGTCTTCGTATCAACACTTTCATTTCCTCCCATGATGCTACTGGACTTTCTTCATTCCTCCTCCTACTAATCACGCTCTGATCCCACCAAATCAATACATAATTCATAAATTTAATGACTACCAATTTTAACTTCTTCATCTCCAAATAGCTACGACAATAAAAAATCCAATCCACCTTTTTCTCTCACTCTAAATACCTTTCGGAATCGTTTTTACCTTGAAAAGTAGGTATTTTCTATTTGATAGCATGCAAATCACCATCTATATCATCATGTCCCCTAAAGTTACAGAAGTTTCCCTTCTAGCCAAAGTGGCCCCTAGTTTTATTCCCAAAATCCCTTAGGTTTCTAGGCTTCTAAAAACCTTATTTATGGCCTATAGTTTCATCCTCAAACCCATCATCACTAAAATCATTAGCGTCCTCCTCAAAATCCTCATAATTAGCCCACATTAGCTTTTTGGCCCTACTGCCATTATTTGATTTCAAATCAGCCCTAACCTTCCTCACATCTTAGATACTTGTACCAGCTTTATTACCACATTTCTCCATCTTCTCAAGTTTGTCACACATGTTCCCTGTCATAAAATTCACCATCGAGAGGGGGTTGTGTGTTATTATAATCAGACATGAATATACTTGTAAAAATTGCTTGGTGGTATAAAAAAACATTTCCTCACATCGTTCATGTTTCACTCAAAATTAAGCTTTCCCTTCATCTCACCTTCTTTCGGCTCTTGTGGAACTGAATCCAACATCAATACAACAAACCTAGCAATGCAATCGAAATAAGTGTATACCAATAAAAAAAGCATGAAAACAAGAAAAAAATAACAAAACTATATTTATAGTCTCGCGAGTAGCAAGTGAATCTATCTTAATTGTGAACGAAAATGAAGACTCGAATAAAACCAATTGTGAAATATGCAAAAACAATGGAAACAAACTGCAAAATATGTTATATATGATGAATATATATATATTGCAAGAATGAAAACAACATAAATAAAACAAGTTTCAAAGTTGAAGCAAAAAAATAGACCTATTTACGACAAGTCTGAATCTAGAACCTAAGGTAAAAGATGTCCAAATGAGCTAAATTTTTGACGTGTAATGTGATTACAACCCAAATAGATAGAATATTACATTTGAGCAATTTATGATAGGGTTTAATATGCAGACACAAAAACATTATAAATCAGACCTAATTAGATCTGGAATTGAATTCCAAAGAAAATGATATCAAATTGACCCTAAAATTAATATATAATACAATTAGGACCCCAATAATCAAACTGTCAAGTTTGAGCTAATTTCAAGTTGATTTGATCCAATTTCCCCTTGTTTAGTTTTTTTGTGGTAGGAGCAAATCAACGTCTTTTTGAACGACTATTTCTTTTTTTCTTTTGTTATATGCTGAAAATTCAAGGAGAAAAAGAGTTTGGAAACTAAGGAATTTTTTTTAAGGAATCAATAAGAAACAAAAATTTTAGAAGGATATAACCTGATTAATGGAGTCAAGCTCTGATACCAAATTATGCAAACCTTTTGATCACGCAGTCAAACAACTCACATGCTAAGACATCAATTCCTGAAAATCCAAGTAAATCAGATTTGATAAGAGTGTGACACAAAGATAACTCGTATCTAGACCCTAGCACTATTGAAAACAAACCCCCACCCAACGAATATTAATTCACAAATGAAAAGTATAAGGATGACCCCATGAAATCAGTTGTTCTTTTATAATTTATTTTCAATCCTTTAAAGAACCAAAGAAGGGAGAATATCTCACCAACATACAAACAAAGTTTGTGACAAAAAAAAAGTTTATTGTTCAAAAGTCTAACCCTTTCATGTTTGATAAGAAAATTATAAATATTGAAACTTAACCTTTTAAACCCTAATAGACCCAAGTTGTGTACTTGTATAAGGCCCGCTTATCAAACCCAAACCCTTAATTAAATAAGCCTGAAATAAAAATTAAAATAAAGGTTCAGAGTTGTTGTCTTAATTAACAAAGAAAATAAAAGATATTAAATTTGATTTCCCTAATTTATAAGGTGTTATAGCTGAATAAGCCTTCCTTACATGCCTAGGAAGAGTTGTCGACTTTAGAAATTCAAAATAGACTAGGAAAATCAATTTTGACTTGGAAACTTTTGTTGCCTCCTTTAGCTTTTCCTTGTAGAGCTTGGTTTCCTTGTTTTACTTGGATAAAATAATGATTCTTTCTTGCTTAGTTGCTGAATTAATTAGTTCCCTTCATAAATTAGGAGAATCATTAAATAATCCTTCTTAACTTAGAAAATAAATTTGTTGTCTCTTAGTTTCCTTGGTGGACTAGGAAACTTTTTCTTTTGAATGATAAGAATCCTTTTCTTTTAAGGATCAAATCTGGCCGAATTATGTTACACAAAATAAAAGAATAATTGTAGACTTTTAATCCTTGTAACATTAGTAAAAATAAGACCAAACAAGGCTTACTTTTGGGTCGAACACATAAACCCCCATTAAGACTTGGATTTAGATTAAATGAATTAGACGTTGTCCTTCATACTCATTTGCTGTCCCAAGCTCCTCTAGGTTCATCTTGACTCGTATGTTTTGAACAAACCCATTAAGAGATGATTAAGATCGGTGTTGGACTGATCCTTATCAATATTTTTGGAAAATGAATTTACAAATATATTTTATTTAATAATATTTGCCTTTTAAATAATAAAATCAAACTACATGTACTTAAATTAATTAAGAGTGTAACCCTATTAAAAATTAAAATTTACTCCTAGAATATTTGAATACATACGGTATCAACATTTTTCTTAACCTTGAAATAAGAGAAGCCTTCTGCAAAAGACTTTTTACTCTTAAGGCAAATGAAGGAAAAAAGCATTAATCTTCTTTCTCTTATAAATCTAAAAAAAAACTAGAATATTAAAAATATTTTTCCCTGACTTCACTTTGATTTATTCTTTAAAAACATCTATATAGATATACACATAAATGTCAAAACATGAAAAATTTTAAAAAAAAATTACATAAGAAAAGAATCTGTTAAAACTTAGTAAATAAAAAAATTAGTGATCATGTTCAAAAAAATAGAACAGTTTTGTTTATTTAAAATAAAACATATCGTAATTAAATATTTTTTTATAAACCAAACACAATTATACTTAATTGTGGATTAAAAGCAATGCACAATAATGCCAAAGAAAGTTTAAAGTGTTTTCTATCAATACAGGTGTAAAACGACTTGAAGATATAACAGAGTTTAATATAAATTTCATCCATTTTCTATTATAATTATAGATATTAAAATTTAAAAAAGAAACTAGAATGGAAGGGTGGTTTTCATTAGTGTAAAACATTATTCACAGACTCACAATGCATTGTGAATTGGATTTGTGCTTTTTTATTATATTTTTTTCATTTTAGTCTTTAATTTATTTTTAGTCAATTGAGTCATTCAATTGCAAGATTAATAGCTAATTGCTTCTTATTTTTTTATCAGAAAAAAAATTATAAAAAAAAAAGATAAAGGTGAAAAAGGTGGTGTGTACGAAGTCAAAGTGAAGAGTTCAATTTGGTCTACCAATTTCCAAAATTATACCTTGTATCCCTTCTTTTTTTCCAAATTCAAGTTTTCATACAAAACTTATTTTTTATTATTTTTAAATTCCTGGTTTGCGAGAGAAGAGAGAGCATCGCTGGATTTCAGCGGAGAGAAGATTGTTGTTTTTGTCAATTTCGACCACCAAAATGGTTGAACTTGTTGTCCACGAGTTCTATTTGATGAAAAGAGTTTGATGGTGTTTCTTCAAAACCTCAATATTACCAAAAAAAAAAGGATCCAAATTGACGAAGAAAAATTTAACCCGATTTGATTTCGTGTTTTGAACCATTTTTAGGGTTTCTTTCACTGATAAATTGATTTCTATAAGTTTTAAGGATGTTTATAAGGTATTTTCAGTTAAATTTTGTTAAAAAATAGGGTTTTAGGGCAAAACTTCTCTGCCCTAATCTTTCAACCACCATAATGATGACCAGAATTTGGGTAGATATACAACATGTTGTTTGTCTCAGCGGGCAACAAGTCATCTAATTTTTTTTTCAAGTTTCATCCAATCCTTATAGAAATTAAAAAAGATATATGTTAGGCTCAAGAGCATGGGCCTCGACTTTGAGGCCAACATTCCTAGGCTCTTTGTAAGGCTTTTTTTTTTAACAAATTTGTTACTCTATATTTAGGTGTAAAATAAATTTAAGAAAGAAATATTAGACCCAATTATTGTAGGTTTGACGGGTTTAGCCATAACATCTAGGTTTTTTCAATATATTTTTTTTCCCTCAATTTAACATGTGTCCAAATTTATGCAGATAATTCTACTTAGAAAATGCAAATTTAACTAAGTGCAAAACAGGTGGGCATGCTTGGTAAAAACCCAGAACTGATAGGGAAAAGAGTTTTGTTGCACATAAAAACCAAGATACTTCACAATCACTCATAGATTGCAAAGATTATTCATGTCTCCAAAAATTATTGAGCATATGATAGGACATCATTCACTGGATACGGTGGATAGAGTCATGGCACACCCTTTTGATGGTGAAGCCTGGAAATAGTTTAATAGGGTGCATCTTTAATTTTTAATGTAACCAAAAAATGTATATGTTGGGTTATATACAAACGGATTCAATCCTTTAGGTCATTTACTGCACCATATTCTTATTGGCTGGTGATACTCATAATTTATAACTTGCCACCAGGAATATGTATGAGGTTGGAGTTAATGTTCTTATTTATGGTCATACGTGATCCTAATAGTCCAGGTAGGAATATAGATGTTTGTTTTTTTTACCGTTGATTGATGAGTTGAAGTGATTGTTGTCATCTAAGACTTTGATATATGATGTCTCAAGAAAACAAAATTTTTAGATAAAGGCAGATTTGATGAGGAATATCAATGATTCTCTTGTGTATGGTATGGTTTCTAGTTAGAACACGTATCGAAAATTAGCATATCCATATTGTATGGAAATAACAAGACCTTCACCTTAATAAATGATGGTAAAGCTTCTTTTTTTTATTTTATCGGCGATTAATGCCAACTAATCACAAGTACAAAAAAAATAAAAAATGATTTATTTATAGTTGATTTATGATGGGTCACAGGTTGTAAAACCTAAAGCTAGCTTTGCCTTAGACAAGATACACAATTACTTATCTATTAATAACTTAAGAGTCTACATTTTCCTGGTGGATATGCTTCAACATATCTAGATTGATGAATTTAAAGGATGGCAGATTGTATGGAATGAAGAGTCATGACTGCCAAGTATTTATACAAACATTGATTTCATTTACTCACCGGGATTTATTGTCAAAAAGAATATGGAATGCACTCATAAAAATCAATCATTTTTTTTTATAGATATATGCTTTAAACAAGTTGCATACCCAACACATGGAGAAGCTTGAAATGAATATCATCCAAGCAATCTGTAAACTTGAGATAATATAGATAATATTCCCTCCATCTTTGTTTGATTTAATGGAGCGTATGGGTTTAATGGAGCATATACCCATACATCTACCGTTTGAGGCAAAAGATGAAGGTCTTGTCTGGTATAGATGCATGTATCCATTCAAGAGTTAAAAAGAACACCTTCATACTACTTAAATTTCAATTGTCTTTTTTTAAAAAAATATAAGACATTCATTTAATTTCATGTAGATACTTGTTAAGCCTAAAAAAATTTAAAGACAAGGCATGTTTTGATGCTTCAATATATGAGGCTTATATTGTGGAAAAGATCTCAATATTTATCTCGTACTATTTTGAGTCTCACTTAAAAACAAGAATAAATTGCGTTCCAAGACACGAAGACAGTGGGGAAGTGCCTTCAAGTGAAAATTTATTAATATTTTCTCATCCTAGATGACCTATACCAAAAAATACAGTGAGAGGAAGATACTTGACAAAAATCAAATTCAGACATGCATATAATTATATGCTATTTAACTGCAATGAATTAGGACCTTTTATTCAGTAAGTAAAATATTAATATGATATTACTTTTAAATAATTTTTATCCTATACTCTCATAAACTAATAGATTGAAAAATTCATCATAGTCAACATCATCAATTTTTACTTTATCAAAATTCACATTTTACTAAATTTCAAATTTTTCAATTACAAGATGAACAATTTGTAACATGGTTTAGAACACATGTAAGCATTTCTTATTTCATTAAATGTTTCTCTTTAATTGTTAATGATGTAATCGTGTATCATGTTTATCAATTGAGAGGGAATGCTAGTGATAGTTTGAGTTTATTATGCTTAGGTCATGAAAGAAATGTCAAGTTTTATAAAGGGTATTTCATCACTAGATATGTCTTTTATACTTAAGAGTATGGTCAGGATAAAAAGACTTTTATAATAGTGGAGTTTATGTTAAAGGATCAACTTCTAATGAGTTTAAAGTTGATTATTATAGGAAGTTAAAAGAAGTTATTGAACTGCAATATCATAGTGAGTTTATAAAAGTCTTTTTATTTAGATGATATTGGTATGATACTACCGATAGAGAAATCAATTTATATCCTCACCATGTTTGGTCGAAATTAATACAAAGGCTAGACTTTGCAACGTCAATGATGTATTTATTTTTGTCAAGTAATACCAACAAGTTTATTTCACATACACTTCTTCGTTTATAAAGGATCGTTTTAGGGTTTATTGATTATCCGTAGTGAAAACCAAACCTAGTGGTAGTGTCCAAGTTGTTCAGAAAGGTAACAATGAAATAAATATGGGAGATGGTGTCTTTCAAATTGATGAGTTAGTAGATGCATATCTAGATGCTTCATCTACTGACTTAAAAGAAAATTCAATTTTTTGTGTTGCTTAGAATATTTTTGTTGATGTTGACGTTGGGGAGTTAAATTATGTATTGAGAACCACTGGATATACATAAGTTGATAAAGATTATGATATTAACAAGCATCAATTCAATGAAGAAGATTATGATAGACATGAGGATGATGAAATTGAAGAAGAAAAGGAAGAGAAAAAGAAAAAGACAATTTTGATTAAATTGTAAAATGTCAATGTGTAATGAAATTGAATTTAATGTAATCTTTCTGGTTGTTCCTTTACAATGAATTGTTGTTAACATTGTTGGAATATATTGATGTGATTTTACTATATTTACAAGTTAGATAGATAGGGAAAACAAGAAAACTTGTAATTAAAAATTATTCAATCACAGACAGAATTACCGATGGACTAAGTCTCTCGAAGAGTTTCAGAGAGTTGGAAGAAAAATTACATAACTTTTCCATTGACCATTATAGATGGACTTACTGCCAGACCAAGTCCCTTTGAGAGTTCCAGAGAGTTATAAGAAAAATTACATGACTTTGTCACTGACCATTATAGATGGAATTATCGATGAACTGAAAATTCATCTAAGAATTTTAGGGGGTCTTCAAAAAATTCCATGTTTAATTTTAAATTTTAAATTTTGATTACCGATAGAATTACCGATGAAAGTTTAAAAAACATAAATATTTAATGTTCCATTAGTAATTTGATTGGTAAAAAAACTCCAATTAAAAGACTAGAATCTCTAATTTCATAAGAAAATACGTCTTTTTCTTCTCTCTTCCTCTCTTCTCTCTCTAGAAAAAATTTCTTCTCTCTTGGTCAATCTCTTCTCTCTCTCCTTCTCTTCCCCTCAACTTCTTCATCCTCCATGCCTCTATAACTTAGCCAGGTAAATATCTTGCCACTTTTGGGTTTTCAAAGCTTCTTTTTTTTTTTTTTTTTGCCTTATAATGATGTGCTCCTCACTTGAGTTTGTTTTCTTTTGATCTTTGCAAGCAATTGTGCAAGCCTCACTAAGTTGGATTAAGAGAGTAAAAAACATAACAAAAACAACTGGGTTTTAACGTAAAGGTAAATTACCCATCCGGGTTTTGCTGTTGTTGAAGTTTATTTGATTCTATTTTTTTCAAGTTTGGTTGATTGATCAGTTTTTAAAGTGAATATAATTAGTTTTTGATGATTCATGTTTATTAGAAAGTTAAGGTTTTGTTTTTTATTTGGTTAGTAACTTGATTCTTTACTTGCTAATTCTTTTTAATATAAATTAGATTGATTTCTTGGAATGTGATAGATTCTTTGGAGAGTTATGAGGTTTAGAGTTATGTTTAGTTGATTTTGTGAGATGGGTTTTTGTGGTTTTGTTTTGTTTGGGATATATAAGGTTCTTTTCTTTGAATTATGTAATTGAGTTATATGCAATGCTTGGTTTTGGTGTTGACTTTTCTAGTTGAAAATTGAAAGCTTTCATATGTTTTCTTTGATTTTATTCTTGTCTCAAATTTTGATCTTGTTACCAAAAGTCTTGTAATGTTTCCCATTCGCTAAAATTAGTTGAAGAACATTTATTTTGAATCTATAAAACATAGAATAGCAAATTTATTCTCAAGACAGTACTAGAAATAGCACCAAACACTTATTGAAACAAATTAAACATGAAGTGAAAAAAATATATTTTTGAATGTCATATTTTGTTGTTCAATTCACTTCCTTGTTCATCTTTTCCTTGTTCATCTTATAAAAATAATTGATTTATAAAAACATAGTAGTTATAAATAAATCAATTGGTTTGTGGCTTTATTTATTGTGCCTTATTCAAAATGTTATACTTTTTATTTAAATATTAAAATTTTATTAATCATTATCTTAACCGATAATTTATTTCTATCATATAGGTTGCATGACTTCTGGTATGAGGTGCAAAAAAAAAAAGCAAAGAAATATGCATGAGAAAGAGGTCTTTTAGGCTGGGGAGATATGGTCGTTTACAGGGATTTCAAACCTTCATATGTCATGGAGGCTATCTGGAAAGCTTATATCCAACATGTAATGTCTAAGTGTTTCATGTGGTGGTCTCAGTCCGGTGTGGAGAACTAGAACAAGGTGATTCATGGTTCAATAATGATGCATATTGGTGGATCCATTCCATTCATTTTGCATGTGAAGTGGATGATAAGATTCTTGTTTATTACATATATTTTAAAATAAAAATTCTTTTATATGAGAATGTTTAACTAACAACAATTTCTTTTTACAGGATATGATTTTTGAAAGTGAACCATGACCAATGGAGCTTTTTGCAAGAACTCACTTGCGAAATGATGATCATAGGAAAAGGGTACAGTAGCTCATGGATAGTTGAGCTCAAAAGCTCGTTGTAAGTTGGATTCAACAATTTTTTTGTAATTTATTATTTATTTAAATTAGCTTACTATTTTTTTCAGGAAACATATGCCACTTGATTGCAGAAGAGATACATGGATGATCCTTTAACCCATCTGAAACTCAATTCGGATTTGTGATCAACTGGATTATTTGGTGGACCCGATAGAAATTAGATTTACGATATTACAAACACTATGGTCGAGGATATGCAGATGGGTTGTAGTATATCAACCGTTGGTTCCTCGCAATCAGATTTGAGCTCCTAATATCTTGTCTTTTAGGAAATGGTATGGGAAAAAGCTGAATCTTAGATAGTATGGGAAAAAGATGAATCTTAGATAGCCTAACTTACATCACTAGAAAATTAGCAAATACAAATGGAAATACCGACAGAATATTTATGTCGGTAGATTGCAATGAATTATACCTACAGAATATTCTCTCACTATATCCATTGGTGAACACTGACATAAATGGTTTGTCATTATATACCAAGAGGATTACAGTGGAAAAATAAGAAATAAAAAAAAAGCCAAAAAGTACAATGACGAGTCATTTATACAAACAGCATTACCGACGATATTAATTCGTCGATAAAATCTATTTGTAATATTTAAGACAGCATTGGAACTGTAAAATACCAACAGATACATTGATAGAATAAGTCTGTCGGTATATTCTAGAGAGCATGAGAACTATTCCCTTCTCCCTAACACTGTTTATTGTGTTAAATACAGATGATATCACTGACAAATTAAGTATGTCGGTGTATTTTAGAGAATTTTGGGACTGGTCACTTCTCAATTGCATTGTTCATGTTATCAATTATATACGGGATCACCTACAGATTAACTCCATCAGTATTTTCCCGAGAGCTTTGGAACTGTTCACTTCTTAATTGCACTGTTAATTATTATTCCTTACAAAAACAATCACTAAAGGACTGAAAAGTTGTTGATGATATTTAGAGGGTTTTTGAAAAATTTTGATTAAATTAAAAATTTAAATTAAATATTATAGATAGAATCATCGACAGACTAAAAAGTCACCGATGATATTTGGGGGTTTCTGAAAAAAATTTATTAAATTGAAAATTTAAATTAAATATTATAAGCGGAATCACTAATTGAATGGTTAAAAATATTAATATTTAATTATTCATCGGTAGAACTATCGGTAAAAAAACTTAATTAAAAGACCATAATCATTAATTTCATAACAGATGCACCTCTTCTTCTTCTTCTTCTTCTTCTTCTTCAGAAAAAACACCAACGTCCCTTTTCTTTTCTTTTCTTTTTCTCTTCTCTCCTCAACTCCATCTTTTCTCTTCTACTCCATGCACATATATGTCTTCTCCTCTCTTCTTCTTTTATCTTCTCATTTTTGTTTTGTTAACTAACATACTTTATGAATTTTTTTTCTCTTTTCAGCTTCACTTGCAACAAAATTAAGGCAACTTTTTCTGTTTTTCTTTTTTTTTTGTTATATTTATTTTCTTAATATTTTTAATTTTTCTATTCTTAGTAATTGTATTAATGTTGTTGTAAGATTTTGTTTTCATATAATAATAATTTAGTTGGATTTTGTTTTTCAATTTTGTTGTTCAATTTCAATTAAATTTATAAGATTGATTTTAATTATGATTAGTTAATTTTGTTGTTCAATTTCAATTAAATTAATTGATTTGTTGTTGGATTATGGGTTCTAGAATAGGTTTTCTAGGTTAGGTGAAAATGTTTTAGTTGATTTATTTATTTGTTGTTGGATTATGGGTTCTGGAATAGGTTTTCTAGGTTCAATGAAAATTTTTTAGTTGATTTATTTATTTGTTG
>Ga0325414_1003919_pt1 | contig 15522 bp, 9 predicted proteins | sample PopdelMetagenome_8_FD_206183 | JGI IMG/M metagenome (GOLD analysis project Ga0325414, IMG submission 206183) | Populus deltoides microbial communities from Bellville, Georgia, United States - Leaf-PdKOR-R3 | ecosystem: Host-associated > Plants > Phyllosphere > Phylloplane/Leaf | place: USA...
AACAATTAAAAAAATATTCTTAAAAATTTGAATGATTTGAAGTAAAAAGAAAAAAAATTAGTTAAAAAACTTATTTTTCATGTATTTTTTGAAAAAAATATGTTTTCTCTATCAGAAGTGTTGTTTTTTAAGTAAAAATTTATCATTTTTATGAAAGATGTAAGAATAATAATTTAAAAAATCATTTAAACAACTTACAATAAAAATTAGATATTAATAAACATTTTTAAAAAAATCTATATATTATGTTAATAATATTATCATCGAAAATTGTAATTTTATTTAATATATGGCATGATTAAATAATCCCTTATATATTATTTTAATAAATTTATTCAAAAAAAGAAATTTATTCCAAAATTAAAAAGGAAGAAAATGTTAAGGGATGTTTATTCCAAGTCCCTTGTTTGCATTTTTTTCAATGGCTAGAAGATGCATTATCTGAGGAGGGCGTGTAATAAAGGATGTGTTGTAGTCTTGCAGACAACACATTATTTTTTAGTTTAAATTTTTACGATAGAAAAGTTGGATTTTATTTTTTCAAATCCAAATTATACCCTCTAGTAACATTAATAATTAAAAATCCAAAATTCAACATAATTAAAATTAATTTTACAGATTACAATTTATTTTTTCTCAAAGAAAAAAATAATCACCTTTATTGAGCTATTTTTTTTATAAAATAAATCAATAGACATTAAGATTGGTATTTTTAAAATTATATAGTTAATTTTTTTTTCAAATGAAATAGATAAAATTTTAATTCATTTAGTTATTATATAATGAGTAAAAAATACTTCTATTATATAATCTAATATCCAAAAAACAACTTGAGGGAAAAGTTAAGGAATTGAATACTAAATTTTACTACTTTAATTTCTTTTTAAATAAAATATAATAAAAATGTATGAGTTAATATAATATTCAATATATATTGAAATGCCAATCCAAAGGACTGATGCAAATAGACCTCTCGGCCCTCGCTCTGATCTTATCTCTCGCGCTCTCTGCAACTAATCAAACTCGATTCCTTTCCTCGATTCCTTCTCGATCGAAACCACTCAAACTCGACAAATTTCAGCTAAATATTTCACTATCATTACCAATTTGAAATAAATTTTCTTTTTTGATCATTTTTAGCATATCTTTAAGCTTCTTGATTGATCTCATGATAACCACAAAGGCTCTCTCCAAGTTTTCTCGGAGTTGCAGTTTCTTAGATCATCGTAATTTTGTCCCAATGAAACCCATCTTAGATGGCGCAACAACAAATGACATGGCACCTACAAACTCTTTTTCAAAAGGTGTAAAGTAAGGACCTTTATTTACTTTTTGTTTGTTATTCAAGCTGTTTGTTCTTCAAAGGTTCTGTTGTTTATGATGTAATGTGGTTGGCAAGTTTTTTTTGTTTTGTTTCCTTGATTTTATTACTTCTTTTTGGTTATATGTGTGTGTAGCTTGATCCCAAAATTTATTGTGGAGATTGATTTTATTTGTTTAATTTATTTAGCTATCTGGGATTGTTGTAAGAAGGGTTTTTTTTTTTTTTTTTGAGAAAGTGTTGGTGGAATGATTTAAAGTTCGTATTTTTGTGGTTACTTTTTGACAAACTTGCATGTGCAAGACTTGCTTAATTAGTGCTTCATTTTTTAGTGTGATACAAATGATCAGAGTCGATGAGTTTTTCTTTTCTCTATTTATCGTAGTGATACAAGAGAGGCAGTCTCTTGGAGTGGACAAACAAGAAGAATGTCTCAAAGGGGTTTCTTGAATCATTCACGTTCAATATTGGGTTGGAATTCTTTGGAAATTGATAATGTTCATGATGCTTTGCGCTTGCCAAGTCGTCATTTTAGTACTCATTACAATGACAAACTCAGAAGGGAGTCGACAAATAAGGTGGATCAACTATCTTTTGAACTTTCCTTTATGCTATAGATGTTAGCTCAAAAGTGTCATTTCATATAAGGGAGGAATGGAGTTGTAGGATCAGTATCATCACCTTCTATAAGAATATTTCTTAATTAATTCTTAGCTTCATGAAAATGAAACTTAAGCAGCTGTAGTATAAGTTAGTAATGACGCAATGTGATTTACATTTCTATATCCATATTCTGGATGCATTTAAAATTTGAGCTTGGTTGTTGTCTACTCCAAATGAGGTTTTGTTGCCTATACTGCAGCTTTTTAGCAGCATTCCAGAATATGTGAAGATAGTGGAAGTTGGTCCAAGGGATGGATTGCAAAATGAGAAGGATATTGTACCTACTACTGTTAAGGTTGAGCTGATCAAAATGCTAGCTTCTTCAGGGTTGCCTGTTGTTGAGGCCACGAGTTTTGTTTCCCCAAAATGGGTACCGCAGGTGCGTATTATTGGTTGTAATGAGAGATAAGAAACTTTTCTTAAATTCACATTTGTAATATTGTTACTCTTTTCTTCTTTGTATCATTATACATTTACATTTTCATATTCATGTTTTATAGAAAAAAAGTGTTCTAGCCTTTTCTTGGATTTTAGTAATTTTTAAATATATGGCAACATCTGCCTTAGATCAATTTTGATGGTTTATTCTAATGTCTATTTGTTTGGTGCACTCACATAGGTTTTTTAATTCATATCTGTCTTGTCGTTCTTTGAAGGGAGCTTCCCTCCCAAACCGAAGTCTATTATTATGTTTTTAAACTACTTTTTGGTATACAGCTAGCAGATGCAGAGGATGTAATGGAAGCAATCAGAGATTTTAAAGGTGCTCGATTTCCAGTCTTAACTCCTAATCTAAAAGTGAGCTGTTTTAAGTACAAGTCCATGCTATATAAATTTATTATAACTTGTGTGGTGAGAGTTGCTGATATTTTTGTAGCACTTTTTTCTAGGGCTTTGAAGCAGCTATTGCAGCTGGAGCTAAGGAAGTGGCTGTCTTTGCCTCTGCTTCGGAGGGTTTCTCAAAATCAAACATTAATTGCAGCATTGAAGATAGTCTTGTTCGTTATCATGAAGTTGCCCTCTCTGCCAGCAAGCTTTCAATTCCTGTTCGTGGGTATGTTTTTGAACTTGCACTAAATACACAGTTAGTTCTTTTCTTATCCCATCAAGCTTGTATTGCTGCATTTTGGTCAATCTAGAACAAATTTAGTGTACTGGTGGTTCATCTGAGTTTAGTAATCTCAAAACCCCCAGTATTTTCTGATATCCTATTCTGCATATGCTTGAAGGTATTCATTCTTGTTGAGAATGTATTCATAAGTAACACATTTACATAAAGAGATAGATGGCATTTTAAAGGATGCATACTGTCAGATCTTCTGACTGACAGGAAGGTGATTTTGGTTTGTAATATCTTTTGGTTTGCTTTGACAGCAGTTGGCACAGTTCATTTTCTTAATAACAGATCCAAGATATTAACTCATTCTGGTGACCAGATGACAAGTTGTAGGCTCTTGAAGTGCCAAATATAGAAGAGAGCTGTGACTTTTTCCTGTCTTTTTGACCAGCCCTTTAAAGGAAAAATGGAGATCATTTTTGCTGAAAATGAACAAAATGTTCTTCACCTCTGGCTTGAAAGCCAGAATGGTTGCACAGCAATGACAGCTGGCCGAAGAAAACCTTTGGAGGAAAAATTAGGAAGTGCATTCCCTTTTAATTTAGAAGATAATGTGGCCTAATCTTTTATGCCTATAGTTGTATGGAAATTGACATGGAAAATGACCTAAATAGCAGTTGAAGATGATCTCTGTGGCAACTATTTAATAATACCTTGAAAGCTCTTTCAGCGATACATAATTTATATGATATGTCCATAAGGATTGTTAACATTGACATCTTACTGAACTCAAAAAACTTGGATAGCTCAGTTTTCTGTCCTTTACTGACATGTTATTGTTCTCCTTGTCCCTCTTCCCCCCTCTAAATCATGAATGAGATGTTCATAGTTCTATCTTATCCAGGAAACCTGATATCCAAAGGATATCATGTTTGATATTCGAACTCAATTTATTATCCCAAATATTCGATACATATCCTCCATAGTATCAATAAGGGTAGGCGAGTACCCAAGGCTTATGCATTTTACCATTGGAATTAGTAGAGCAACATTTCTTGCAACCTCCCGTGTGTTTTGAACCAGAATGCCTGGTTTGCAATAGAGCTGACATAATGCTATGCATTAAGCCCCACCCTCATTCGGTTTCCTTAATACGATGTCCCAAAAATTTGTGTCACTTAATTCTTAACATGTAGCATAAAATAATTTGGTATTTTGACAAAATAATTACTTTTTAATCCTGGCAGCTATATATCATGTGTTGTGGGGTGTCCTGTAGAAGGCATGGTTTCTCCATCTAAAGTTGCATATGTGGCCAAAAAGCTTTGTGACATGGGATGCTATGAAATTTCTCTTGGTGATACAATTGGAGTTGGTACTCCTGGTAATGTCAAGTTGCCTTCTGCTCATAATTAAAGATGATTAATTCACTTGTATATTTGGTTTAACTAGTATCTGCAGCGTGACAATTTGTTGAAACTAGGTTTTGCACCTATATGAATGTCTTATATATCAGAAGCAGTTGTTTCTTCTATGTTTTTCATTATAGTCTCATTGAGGCTTTGCTCTTGACCTTTCTCTTATCATCTTCTGGGTAAGATGGGGTAGGTGCTGAATTATTTTTTCCTTTCCATGGCTTAGGCACTGTCATCCCAATGCTCGAAGCTGTTATTGATGTTGTCCCTATTGAAAAGCTTGCTGTCCACTTTCACGATACTTATGGGCAAGCTCTTTCAAATATTCTAGCATCACTTCAAGTAACTGCTCTTCTTTCACCTTTGTTAATGTTGAAACAAAGTGATGTCCATATTTTATTCAATGGTTATGCTATTAACTCAATAATTTACAGGAAGACAAAGCCTCATAGCTTTGGGTATAACATCCAATCTGTTTCCTCGATGATATGAGGGATAATGAATCATCCTGTTTCTTTTTTTTTAGGCTGTTGTGAGTCTGACAAACCATAGACTGGTGTATCAAACCAAAACCTTACACCTCAACTAATTAAATCCTTACAAAGTGCATGTTCTTTTGCCAGATGGGGATCAGCACAGTTGATTCATCAGTTTCTGGTCTGGGGGGTTGCCCATATGCTAAAGGTGCTTCTGGGAATGTTGCCACTGAAGATGTTGTTTACATGCTCAATGGTCTTGGGGTCAAGACCAATGTGGATCTGCAGAAGATCATGTTGGCTGGGAATTTCATCCGCAAGCATTTGGGACACTTATCTGTTTCAAAAACAGCAATTGCCTTGAGCAAAATCACAGCTCATGCCTCCAAACTTTAAGGTACCGGAGCTTTCATTCATTTTCATGAAACTACTTGCGTGCAACCTCTCTTGTTCCCTCAACATGCAAATGCACAACATTTTACATAGACAGCTATTGCTTGCAGTTGATCCAAAGATTGTACTTAAATTAATTGATGTCATAAAAGATAAAGTAATTATCATCCTGTTAAATGCTCCTTTAAGCCTGTATGCTTTTGTGATATTAATAGCATTGTTGCTGTTATACAACTCTATGCCAGAAGATTGCTTGTGTTGGGATTAGATAGATCAATTGTTGCTCCCAGATTGTAACTTTCAGCATTGTGATCTAAATGTAGAGAAAGCATTTGAAGTATCTACTTTTTCTATCATGTGGCTTGTATGAAATTAATTTCATTAAAAGAAAATGGACCATTTCTGTGTGACACCAACAGACACAAAGTGATTATGAATATCAATGAGTTTTCATTTATTGTAAAAGAAGCTTGATTTTATACAGTACATGACATGGGTGAATTCAAATGAAAATGGAGGGCTAGCGAGGAACTTTTACTTGTTAAATAATATTTCATCTAGCTGAGAAGAAACTAAGAGCAAGTTATAGTCTTAGTAAATGAGAACAAACACATATGAGAAAATAAAGTCATAGATTTTATTCTTTCCCATGGTAACAATGCTCCATTGCACATCAACTACACAGCTAAATTATCACATGCTAGATGTAAATGTAGGTTCTTTTTGTGAAAAAAGGTAGCGTTACATGCAAGTAACTCAATTGATGTAATAGACAGATAAGGAGAGTGGAGGGAGGAGGGCTAGGCAATACGAGGGAACCCAAACTTGTGGTATGTGAGGAAGCTAGGAGGCAATTGGTGAGAATGGAAGATTGAAAGTTTGGAGAGGTGTTTTGGTTTGGAATATGAGAATTGGGAGAGAGAGATCTACTGTGTGTTATAAACTTGTCTTCTTATTAGAGAAATGAGGTTATATTTATAGTGGGGAAGGTGTAGTTTCAATAAGGAAACTTTGAGGAGTTCTACTAATGACAAGTAGCAAGAGTTTTGCAAATGATATGATGACTAGCGTTCCTGGATTTAATGAGGAATTAGGACATATCATCATGGATGATATATAGTTGAGATTTGCGCTTGCTTAAGCGAGGTTAGAAGGTGTGAGTCCTCTTAACAAATCTTGTCCAAGCTCGCCAAGCTAATTCTCTTAAAATATCCCAAAGATGTAGGCCAAAATTCAGGAAATTGCCATAAATCCTTCAGCTAGTCCTATTATTAATTTGCAATAGAAACAAGTCAATTATCTAATTTTGAAAGCATAAATAGATTTTCATGTATCTATACTAGGTCAGGTATGGGAGTGTTTGTTATTGCGGCGTGACCATGCTTTTTTAATTATATTTTTTTGCATCAAGTTAATTTTTTTGATGTTTTTGGATTGTTTTGATGAACTGATGGCAAAAATAATTTTTTAAAAATATAAAAAACATTATATCAATACATTTTCAAGCAAAGAGCAGCCGCATTCACCTCAAATTGCTGCACTTTAAGTTTAGAGTTTCGGTTAGCATGCGGACCAGATTTAGTTGCGTAGGGGTCACTAGTAATATCATGAATAGTACATAAAATTCTTTCTAGCATAAACCATCCGAATAATGAAATCCCTGATTCTTGGCTGTATTATTGTCAGCATATCTCGTTCTTATCAATGCTCAAATCTTAGCTGACAAGAACAGCGCTACTCAGCTCTTTCAAGACCCTCACCTCAGCTGACAGCAACATAGCCAAGTAAGCTCTTTCAAGCTGGTGGACCTGCAGAATCTTCTTTGTATCATTTAGAAGTTGGGTAGGGTAACATTCTTCAACTTCTCCCATCACATTGTCAAACTATTCAAATTTGATATATTCTTTCCTTCAAAAGAAAGCAAGACCTTGAATAACTGAAAAGGGACTAAATTATCATTGTAAAGCACCTCGATTTGAGGTTGAGAAGGAAGATATAGAAGAAACAATATAGACAACTTTCACAAACTAATTCCAGACCAAATTGCATTTGATGCCCGATGATATAATGATTATTTGTCAAGTTCTTTTCATCGCAAAGAAGTTTGAAATGTAATGTTTGCTATCATAATTTGCCTAACAGTTTGTGGGTTTTTATATAGCTCACACCTGTGGATTTTCCTTGACAAGTACACGTGAATGTGAGTGAAACAGTAAATATGATAGTGATTTCGTTGGTACTCGGTGGTTGGAGAATTTTGGTGATGCCCGAGCATCATGGCTATGGACTTTTGCCAACTTGGATCCTTTAAAACCTCTTCAAATGTCTCCAAGGACCTGTTGATTAGGGTTTTTTTTCTTGAATGTTTAAACTTTGAAAAGGTACACAACTGTTGAATTCTCAGCAAGAAAAATGATCATAGAAATTTACTTCTTTTAACCCCCCCCCCCTCCCCAGCTACAGCTGAGGTGTGTTCTGTCCAAATCAGATTCTAGGCTTGTGATTCTTCGTTACAAGTATCTCGAGTCTGGACAGAGATATTATGGTCCTTGCGCTCTTGAAATAAGTTTTAAACTGTACTGTTACCTGGTAACCTCTGGACCTTACCAGAGCGAGGCCATGGCTCTGAGAACTTCATCGAGTACTTCATGTTTTCTAGTTTCTCTTTCTTTAAACTCTACCATAAGAACAAGCCATGTAGGGAACCTCCGGTCAACATCTAGCTCTCAGTTTATCGAGGTCATGTGGTGAGATAGCCTTTTAGATCCTTGACAGTTTGGGCAGTGATAAGGCCATTATCATTGAGGTATTGGCTCCAATGAGAAATAGGCTTCCTCCCAATTCCCATGTTGTCACCTCAGTCTTGAATCAGAAGAGCAGCAGCAAGAAAGAAATTTTTTCATGAATGTACTAATCTGGACATGGTTCGTCTATCTAAACTATGAAATAAAAAAAACACTCGTTTAGATGAGTGAAAATTGATTTGTTTAACCTTTGGAACAACTAAAGTAACATGGACTCTAAAGATGTTAACATGTTTTTGATGTCGTGGTTGTGGTTTAAAAAAATAAATTTTAAAAAAATTATAAATTGTAATGTCTTTTTTAAACCAAGGTTTTAAGAGAGTTTTGGGCAAAATTATGATGTGTGCTGATTAACTAAATATTATGATTAGTGTAAAATGACACCGCATCACTGTAACAATCAGAACTACTTGATATGAAGAATTTTTGTTTTTTTGCGGTGAAGTAGTTCTGAAGCTACACTATCATTTATATATTCTTATGAGTTATTCCATTTCTTTTCCTAGCAAAAAAATATAAAAAAAATGTATTGTATGATGTAAAGGATAGATCTCCCCATCCATTATTGGTCATGTTTAAGCCAATGTCAACAACACCTCTCTTTTTTCACTAACTGTTGAAAAATCTTGATGCTTTTCATCTTCTAGGTCTCTTATAAGCCATCCTTTTCTTACTTTTTTGAAATCTTTTACTTTTTAGCTCCTCTTTCAATTTTATTCCCAGTGTAATTGTGATTGGAATCCTGCAAGTTGCACCTACTAAATCACTTTGTATTCAGATTAGGGCTTGGTAATTGGAATCCTTTCTAATCCCTTTTCCATCCACCCACCAAAAAGGGGAAAGGGAGATCAGATGAGTGCTTGGTACAATACTTGCAATGAAATTCTTTTCCAAAAATCATTTTTGTTTGATGCTCATGGATGGAATAATCCTGGCCCCTCTATACCAAATTCTTAGATTAAAATTTGATTTTTCTTCTTCATAGGAAATGTGTTAATTAAGCTATGCATTGTCCTCCATTAGGTGATGGTATATTGTTTTTGGAAATTAGTGCATATTCTTTTGATGGATTGGTACAAGTCAAATCTCTAGCTTTTGTTTTTTGTTTTTTATTTTTTGTTTCTAGAAGTATTTTAAAAGTGTTTTTAGCTTGATTGATATTTTTTATAGTATTTTTTTATGGTTTTAATATACCGATATAAAATATAAAATAATAAAAAAAATATTATTTTGATATGTTTTAAATAAAATATTATTTTAAAAAACACGTTATATCATAATATAATTTATATAATTTCAAACACGCATGAAGAACTTGCTATTAATTATAAAAGATTAGTGAATGGGATTATCTCTAAAATCCTCCTAAGAACCCCATTTCTGCATCAAGTAGTGATCTGGACGGGTGAGATTTTAGCATTATTAGACTCGAAAATCAGAGAGAATTATATACAGACCTGCACATAAAGCAATCTACTCACGAGTAGAAATGTGCTTGGATTATTTATTTACGAGAAAGGGGTGAGATTTCTGTGACACTTGCTGATATATTGGGATTATTATCTAACCAATATGATACAAATATTCTTGTATCTAGATATAAAAAAAACTATAAATTATATACATACATCTATATATTATATCAATATTAAGATGCATATATAAAAATAATAATTAAATAATATACATATATGTTATATATTGATATTGAAATATATATATGTATATCATTTATAATTTTTTATATATTATTGAATAATAAATACCTAAAAATTGAAACTATAATAAATACAAAATAAATATATATATAATAAAGACATGGTTTACATGTACTCATACAACTCGTTTGTCTTTGCGGTAAAAACTATATTTTACAAAATCTTGAAATTAGTTTTTTTTATAATTTTAAATAGTTTTAATATGTTGATATAAAAAATAAAATTAAAAAAATATTTTTTTATTTTTATATATTTTTAAATAAAAAACTTTAAAAAACTATCGAACAATACCACAATCATTCTTGCTGGGGCATGAAGCCAAAGGAAGAAAGGTCATAAATTGAGAGCGTGTGTGCTTGTAATCGGAAAAATCCTCATTATATGGTGGACATATGGCTGGCAAAGGGCGAATCAACACCAGAATTTAAGGTGGGGTCTGCCACATAATTATTCAGGCAAAGAAATTGAAGATGATTGGGTCTAACAGTCTCTGATAAACAATTCCACAAGGAATTTAAGGCTCACAGTCCTGCTGCTTCCTCCCTCCCTCTGGTTTCCAGCCAAGATGAAAAATGGCCATTAGAGCAGGCATGAGTCATGAATGCTTGTACTGTGCATTAGGATCCATCTTTACTGTTTCAAGCACTGAGGCGCAAGTCCTCTGTACATCCATCCATACGATTCTTTTTTTTTTTGTTGAAAATTAGCGTTGTTCACTCAAAATATTAGCAAAATAATAAATTTTAAAGCTTAACCCGAAACTAACCTAATCATAATCCAAATCTCAGCGACTCAGCATTGTTTAGGGTTTGATTTTAAAGTTTGGTACATGACATGACATGATTGGAAATTACAATATCTTTAATTCCTTGTGGAAATTATATATATATATATATATATGTTGTGTGCAAACCTTATATCGACAAGTGCCTAGTACCTAGTAATCTTAAACAGTGTAAAGAAAGTATTAGCCCACTGAAACAGTAAAGTTTTCTTCTTCCAGCAGAAGCAACGACAGGACTAATTGCCACCAACCAACAGCAAATTTCTATAGCAGATCAGAATTTATAACACCAACAACTCCATTAATGGGCATTGATGTTTCATGAGTAATATTTGAAAGCAGCAGTATTGACTTCTTCCTCAATTTATAATCTTAACAAATATAAGTATGTTTCTTCAGCCAAAATCTCAAACCTAAACTCTCATATACATCTGTAAGACCACTTGAAACATTTACTGTGGAGATTACAGCAAGAGCTCCAAGCATAAAAAATGTTCATAAAAGTGATAAGAAAAAAAAAGGAAAGCAAAGAAAGAAAACAGATAAAAAAAAGTCTCATATATAAAGGAAGCAGATTCAAGCTTGGCGACTAGCTGCAGTAACTTATCTGTTGTGTAAAGGATTCGGTCCTGTATAGACCTTCCTCTTATCAGCACCAAAAATTTCATTACCATCTTTATTTGCATTTCTCTTGAGGCCACCAACACTATTAGACATGGCAGGATTGTTCCTCAGCTCAGAACTAGACCCGCCTTTGACGCTACTAAACTTTCCATAGCCAACAGCATAACATGGAGTCTCTAGCAGTGACATTATTAACAGAAGAAGAAGAAGAAGAAGAGATAAGCAAGCCAGCTCTCTTCTTAGAACCCCCATTTCTTTCTTCCTTGTAACCCGATTGATCATGGCATGGAAATGGAGCACTAACTAGAGTTATTTAGCAAGAAATACTGTAAGCAGGAGCAGCGGTGAGAGATGACTGGAGATGGGGATTGCCCTTCTTTATTTCTTCTGCTCCTTTTGGGGTCCTAATATCAAGAAACTTTTTGGTGGTTTGTTGAGAAGAAGCCTGGTAGGGTTTGAAGAAGAGGCAAGTCAATGTAGGATGCGGGTCAAAATGCATAGAACTTGCTGCCGGATTTTAAAATAGAAATAGTAGATAGGTTTCAAACTCAAGACTCAAGAGGGTGTTATTGGCTACTCATTTTTGTTTACAGATTTCAGAGCCTAACTTGTGCTGAGAAAAGCTGTGCAGGTTTGAAGCAGAAAGGGAGAGCTGAGAGAGGTTCAATTTCCTAACCTCTGAAAGTGAAAGCTTCCCGATGTCTCTTCCTCCAGTATTTAGCTATCTCTCTCTGAGTCATGACATATAATCATTTTCTTGGACTTTTATTTTCCTTTGTGTTGCTAAAGAGAGTGCCTTGCCTAGTGCCTACAAGGACGTGAGAATATCCTCAATTTCAACATTGTGGTATGATATACTAGTTCATGTACTCAAATAAAAAGGTTACATAGCCCCACAACTACCAACTAGCCTTGGGGGAAAAAAAAAAAAAAACAAAAAAATAGCTTTCGTGTTTGTCTAAGCAGCCAGTGACTGTTTAGTATTGTATTTTATTCTGTATTTAGATGTGTTTTAATTGTATATTTATTTTAAAAATATATTAAAATAATATTTTTTTATGGTATTGATTTCCTGATTAAAAAGTAAAGTAAAAATTATTTTAATAAAATTTTAAATGAAAAATATTTTTAAAAAGTATTATATATTACAATATCAAACATATACTAATTCTGTTTGAAACTACAGTTGACTATGCAATAATGTTTTATCACAATTTGAAAGTCGGTTAATTACGTAAACAAACACATACTAATAATGACGATTTTATCCCTTTTTTTTCCAAATTATTTTTAGATATTTTTAACATCTTGAATAAGTGAGTTTTATTATAAAAAAAAAGGTACATAAATTCAACGGTTAAAATTTTCTAGAAACAATTTTGGTAAAAATCTCCTTCTAAATTTAGCATTATCTGAAATTAATTAAGGATAATGTAGTTGTTTTTTCCATGCTTTAATTAATATATTTATTTTGATTATATGAAAAACAAGAATAGGATATGAATCTAAAATTAATTAACCTCACTCCTTTTCTTCCAGGAGGGGGGATTAAATCAAACATTAATCATTACTCTAAGACATTTTTGGATCTGCATTAACATAAAGATTGAAATAAAATTGAAAACAAAATCATGTAAGCAACTGATCCTAATAGTGTCATTGTTGTCTTGAGAAGTGACTAATTAGGTACAAATACAAATCCCCTCCTCCTCCTCCTCCTCCTCCTCCTCCTCCTTAGTCTACCACCCTTTTGAGTATCTATTAGAATTTCAAACCAATAATAAACTTAATAAAGGCAAAAGATGAGGATTAAACTGGTGTTTATCACAAAACTTAGTCAATGGTATACTTATTTTCATGGCTACATAATTTCACGTTTTTTTCCAAATGCTAATACGGCACCACCACATCAATCAAGTCAACAATTCAACCGGTTTTTTTTACCATTTCAATTCAATTCATCCTGTTTTTATTATTAGATCATTGAACAAATGACTCGTACCTTTAGGCTAGATCGATCTTGAGTCTACTTTACTAGTTTATTGGTCGAACCGGCTGGTTTGATTTAGTTTTGATAACACCATATCATCTTAAAAACGCATAGCTAGAATATAATTTAAAGATGGTGTCTTTATCATGGGTGTCATTTTCAAATTTGATTTTGATGCAGGTATTTTGGCATGCATGTACACAAAAGTGCACATACACCAAATGCATTCAGTACTATTGAATGAAGCACGGGAGCACATTTGATCATTGTAAAACTTGCTTGAATAGGGGTTGATGATGCATAAAGTTGGGGTCAGAGGTTAAAGATGGTTGATTCTAATTTTTTATTTTTTTTTATAAAAATTAAAATAATATCTTTTTAATTATTATTTTTTAAAATAAATAGATTAAGGGTTGAGTTTTGAGTTTTGATTGGATATTAATCAGGCTGATCATGTTAGCAAATCATCTGAGTTTTTTGACCATATTAGTTGAGTTTTTTTCTTCTTTTATATTTCGTTCAACCTAGACAGGCTCAAACCCTAGATCGGCCTGTAGGTTCCGCATTAACCTGTTGGGCCAATTCAGGATTTGCAACAATGAATTTGACAACTCAATGCAGTATACTCCCTTTCTTCTCTTCTCTTCTCTCCTCACAAATATATGGTATTGTTTCTCATTTAATTGGTTTACGGTCGTCTCTTCAAAAGAAAGAAAGAAAGAAAGAAGGTGGCAAAATTAAAATCATATACTTTTAGACCCACCACTTCTCAAAGCCTGAAGGTTTGAGCTGTTGCATCTCCTTGTATGACAAGAAGCAAAGATCAAATCCTTCAAAAGAAGAATGTGATTAACTATGAGTACATGCGACATGATTAGGGCAAAGAATATATTGCTAAGCAAGCAACTATATATGGTCTTTTCATTCTGCAATATTGCCCTCCCCTCTGGTCAAAGTCTTGCTCCTATCATTATAGGAAAATGACTTGTACATGAAATCTCTCATCATGGGCTACCCTCTTTAATGCCTAATTATGTTTATAGAGCCCATACAGAACTTGCTTTAACACACAGACATTTCTCTCTTTCACATCTGTTGTGTCTCTGTTTACCCTAACCTGTTTTCTCACTTTTGTGTTGCACAAACCAGTCATGTTATAGGGCCGCTCCATGATTTGCTAGATATGTGTCTATCTCCCTTCTATTTCTTTTTTTTTTTCCTTCTTTTTTAAGGTTTAGGACGAAAATAGGATCAAATCTCTCCTTGGTGAAATTCAAGAGAGGAATAACAAGCTGTAGTTCTTCTGGGTGAGTAAAATTTCCCAAAGTCTCTTCTGTAATTTTTTTTTCTTTCTAAAATTTGGCTCCCCTTTTATTTTGGTAGATATCTTTCCAAACCATATTAAATATTAAAATAAAACTTCAAAAAAAATATAATTCATTAGATCATGTGATCTTCAAATGGGATTCAAATTGTGAATCATAGGCTTTTTTTTTTTATAAAAATGATTTTTTTGAAAACAACTTACTTAACTCTCTCATGTTTATTTACTATTAGAAAAATTTATTAATAAAAAATACTTTATAGTCAAAGTAAAATTTAACTTGATTTCAGAAAAATATTTTTTTTTATTTTGGACGAAATACATTTTTAAGAAGTTGCAAAAAATTCAAAAATATCATTTTATTTGTTGATTATATCAAATTTAATCTCTAATATATATTTTGATTGATGAGTATTTTGTTTTCAATCATTTGATTTAATTTTATTTTTAATTTTATCATTTAAAATTTTATTTAATTTTATTTTTATATTAACTTTGATTCTTATTCTTTTGACTGCTATTTATTTGTCTCCTATACTTCTTTTAATTGAATTTTATTTATCTATCATATTTGGTCCCTATTCTTTTTATTGCTATTTGTTTTATTTGGAATAATTAATGAAATTAGAATTTTTTTCGATTTCATCTTCCTTCAACCTTTTTATATGTTATATTTGGTCCTCATTCTTTTAATAAATTTTTAAAAAATAAATTAAAATGTTAATAAGTTAATTTCCATCTTATTTTCCATTGCATAACCAAATACTGAAAATTGTTTTTCATTTATTTTTCATGACACTGTCAAATGTAAAAAAATAATGCACTTTTTAAGAAATCACTGTTAATTTCATTGTTTTTTCTTTTCTAAATTTTATCCTCAAATGTTTTTTACTGATTAGTTAAGATGCTTTTGGACTAACCAAGTTAACTGGGTCACATCGAAAAAACTCCTA
>Ga0325414_1003920_pt1 | contig 15520 bp, 9 predicted proteins | sample PopdelMetagenome_8_FD_206183 | JGI IMG/M metagenome (GOLD analysis project Ga0325414, IMG submission 206183) | Populus deltoides microbial communities from Bellville, Georgia, United States - Leaf-PdKOR-R3 | ecosystem: Host-associated > Plants > Phyllosphere > Phylloplane/Leaf | place: USA...
TAATGACATGTTAAGTAGTATACTTACTGAATAAAAAGTCTCAGTTCATCGCAGTTAAATAACACATAATTATATGCTTGTTTGAATTCTATTTCAGACAAATATCTTCTCCTCACAATATTTTTTTTTGGTACGAGTCGTCTAGGATGAGAGAATATTGACAAGTTTCCACTCAAAGGCATTTTCCTATCATCATTATGCCTTGAAACACAGTTGATTTTTTTTCTCAATTAAGGCTTGAAATAGTACAAAATAAATATTGAGATCTCTTCAACAATATAGGCCTCACATATTGAAGCTTCAACATATGCTTTGTTTTTTTACTTTTCTTTTAAGGTTAAACAAGTACCTATATGGAATTAAATAAATGTTTTGAATTATATAAAGAAAGATAAAAAAAAATTTTAATTACGATGCATGTGTAATCATTGACCTCTCGAATGGATACATCCATCTATATTGAACTGGGCCTCCAATAGTAAATGTATGGGTAGATGCTCCATTGAGTTGCAAAATGATGGAGGGAATATCATCTCAAGTTTACATATTATCTTGACGATATTCATTTCAAACCTCTCCATGTGTTGTGTCTGCAACTTGTTAGAGCATATATCTCTAAAGAAATGACTGATCTTCGTGAGTGCATCTCATATTCCCTTTGGCAATAAATCCTGGTAAGCTAATGGAATAAGTGTTTGCATATACACGTGACAGTTATGGCTCTTCATTCTATATAATTTGCAATCCTTTAAATTTACCAACCTTGATATGTTCAAGGCATGTCCATCATGAAAACACAAACTTTTAAGTCATTGGTAGACAAGCAATTATACATTCTTGGTAAAGGGAAACTGGTTTTGAGCTTTACGACCCGTGACCCAACATAAACCAACTTCATATTTTTATTGTGACAAAACAAAGCTATATCAATTCTAGCATTAATGTTGTCATTTGTCTTCCCCTTCACATCCATAACCATGTTGAAAATGTTCTCAAACACGTTCTTTTCTATGCGCATAACATTAAGGTTATGATGGGGGAGATTGATCTTTCAATAAGAAAGTTCATAAAAAATACTTCGCTTAACCCAATTATGGGTCATACCAAAATAAAAAAATTCTGCTTACCGGATTGAAAACCAAACACAATGTCACCGTACTCCAACACCATGTGATACAATTACTCACTCGAAAGAAGCTGTGGTGTAACATCCCTTTCAACTATACCAACAAAGTTCTTGTTCTTTATGTACTTGTGATCCGTTGGTAAGAACTGCCGGTGGCAGTAACAAAAAGATGTTTTACGCCATTTGTTAACGTGAATACCTTGTTAATCTCCTTATAGTACGGACATGATAGTTTTTCAAGCGTGTTCCAACCAGAAACTATTTTATAAGCAAAAAAAATCATTGATAGTCCATATCAAAGCTGCCTTCATCAGAATTTTTTTTCCTCAATACATCATAAGTCAAAGCCTTGGATGACCATAATTGCTTCAACTCATTAATCAATAGTTGAAGACAAACACATATATTCTGACTTGAACTATTAGGACTAAGTATGACCGTAAAAAAAAACATGAACTTCGACCTCATATACATCCCCGGTGGCAAGTTGTAAATCATGAGTATCATCGACCAACAAGAATAAGGAGTAGTAAATAATTCGAATGAATTGAATCCGTCTATATATAACCCAAGACACATGTTCCTTGATTCTACTAAAAATTAAGGATGTATATTGTTAAAGTATTTCCAGGCTTCACTGTCAAAAGGGAACACCATCACTCCATCCACCGCATTATGTGATCTGTATCATATCATGTGCTCAGTAGTTTTTGGTGACATGAATAACCTCTATAGTTTAGGTGTGATTGGGAAGTATATAAGTGTTTTTATGTGTGAAAAGTATCCTTCCCTTATCACTTTTAGGTTTATAAGAAGAATGTCCACATGTTCTGCATTTGATTGACTTTGTATTTTCAAGATAGTACAACATGCAGAAGTTTGGACACATGTCAATTTTCTGTTATCCTAGACCGAGGGGTTTTATCATGGACTTAGCACCATAGAAGTTCTCTTTCAGCCTGTTTCCTTTAGGTAAAATGCTTCTTGCCTATTCGATAATTCTATCATAACCAACATGACTCAACCCATGATCCGACTTGATGGTGAACATATGTGCAACGACCAATAATTTACTATGATTTGTGCAACCATCCCATAATAGTTCATCAGAATCTTTCAAAAGATCAAAAAATTTGGTTGCGTCTGTATTAGGTTCTTCATCTATGATTGGATATTGACTAGCATGACCATGATTCATTCCCATCACATCCATAACTATATTCCTATAAGGATTAATATTGTCATCTACAACTCTATGCACGTTGCTACCAGTAGAAGTTGACTCGACCATCCTCTCTACTTTGGTATTATGAGGAACATATGGTTCTCTATGTGTATACCAACATAGGTATTTCTCCATGAACCCTTTTTGTGGAAGATGTATTGTTACAACATCTAGAATGATAAGTGTTTTATTCTTACACCTCTTGTATGGACATCTAATACCGCCTCCATTAATATTTCTTGGGTTAAATAGTACGTAATTAATAAAACCCTGAACCCCATTACAATAATCCATTCTCCAAAACCCTTGTGGTGAATCTCGATACATCTATGAACGATCATCCATTATTTATATCAAACCTATTTAAATAATGATGACAACATGTATTAATTAACTAAGTTAACTAAATAAATTTGTAAAAATATTGGTTTAGCTCAATCTTATTCAATATATTTTAATAGTTCTCTTAATTCATTCTTAATTATATATCTATATATATTCAAATTTCTACACATTTATTGAAAATTATAACTTGGCAATAAAATTGATAAAATATAAAATGAACCCGTTAAATAAGCTATTATTTATTTCATCACAAAATTCCAATGTAAAAAATTCACAATTTACAAAATCTAAAACAAACCATAACATGTACAAATCATAAATCCATATAACAAAATTTTATAAGAAAATACTATAGAACAAGTAAACATTCAAACAAAATACATATACTACAAAAATATGCAAAAAAAAATTAACATTTAAAAATTGTGTTCAAATAAAAAAAAGGGTAGATTTGTTTACTTAAGGTGAAGAATTCTCAATAAAATTTGAATCAGAACACGGATGCTGACAAATTAAGTGTTGTGGTGGCTATGTTTGTTCTGAAAGGTTGAATTGTGTTTAGATTGAAGGGGGTGGCTATTTGTTGTAGAAAAAAAATACATAAGGAAGAACGAGAAATGAGGGAGGGGGAGGAGGAGAGAAGGGTCAATCGCCAGGTTATAAATTAAATATTATCGATGGATTTACCAATAAAATTATTTCATCGAGCATTCCATCAGTCATTCTATCAATAAAAAGTGCCACATCACCGTACGATTTGTCTTTTTGAATCCAACTTTAATTCCATTGGTATATACTGAGGGATTATTTTTGTTGGTATATTTACGAAAGAACTTTACCATCAAGTTTATTATATTAGTAAAAGTCACATGTCATCATACTTTTCTAGCTTTTTTATTCTTTCTTTTCTCACTGCAATTCCCTCGGTATATACCAATAAATATAGCAATGGAAAGTTCTGTCAGTAAAGTTCACTATAATATGCCGATGAAAAAATTCCATCTGTGATTCCGTTTGTATTCACCAAATTACTGGTAGTGTAAAAAGATTAACAAAATGATGTGCATCATGGGGATTATCTGAACATAATCTATAAGAAGATTCAGATGGCCTAATAACAAGATCTAGAGTGAAACAACTACAAAGTGCCTTGACGAGTCAAATTGAAATGATTGAAGCTGCTTCGAAGTTAAAAGCTAGCAATCTGTTCGGAATTACTTCAAAGGTTCTTATTTGCCTATAATTGAAACTTAGACATGGGAAAAGCCCTTAATGGTTCTTTTGATATTGGGCTACTTGATTTTGGATTGATAATGCAAATAAGTGAAGAAATTGATGATGTTTACGGTCAGAATAGTAGATGAATTTGAACCTGATTTTGAAGTCATCATTGCATGTGAAGACAATACTAATCTAGGTGGATTTCAAGTTTAAAACGTGATCTTTCTAGATTGTCCAACCATGATTGCATTGGACTTTTGTGCAAGAAGTTATAGCCGTTTTAAATTTAATCTGTTTATGTTTCAATTAAGGTCAAAAAACGTGTGCTAGTTAAATTGTCTAGTTACTTTGTCAAAGTCTAATTTTTGGGCTTGACTTTTGTCATATTGAATTTTCCTAACTATGAAGGGATGTTCCAATTATAAATATAGTATCAGAATATGTAATAAACATTTTTTGCCGAGATTTGAAACTTAATTCAAAGAATTAAGAGTTGTTTTTCCAAATTGATTTTGTGAAGAATCCTACCTGACTTATCACTCTTCAATCACAAAGAGTGTAGCGTCGAAATCCTAGATTGATTTTTGTGGCGTCCAGATCGACTTATCAAAGTATCATTCTAGTCTATCCTCCATCTTATTTACCTTAAAATCATTATAATCCAGCCTAAACACTAAAAGAAAGACAATCAACCAGACCCATCATTCATCCATTTTCATCATATTCATTGTTGCTGATTTTCGAATCATTCATGGCACATCATCTGGTATCAGAGCATCAGTTGCGATCTAAAACAGGAGCCAAAAACAGAAGAAAGGCTTGCTGGGATTGAGGTTGATAAACTTAATTATGGCAGGAGATAAAGAAGATTTGCCAGGAGGGTTAAGTTTGGAATAGGCACAAGTTATGGGCTTACAACGATCTCATGCTGAGATTCGGGATGAAATGACTAGAATTCGTGAACAGTTGAATACCCTAATACAAATGATGCAAATAAATAATTTGCAACCCCAATAGAGGCAAGCATTTAGGGTGCCATAAAATGATATTATAGAAGCTAATGAAAATCCAAATGGGAATGATGAGGCCGACAATAGGGGCAGACCAAGAAGGCAGAATTATAATCCTTATAATGGTCTCAAACTTAAGATTCCACTATTTAGAGGAAGTAGTTCACCTGAGGAATACTTGGAGTGGATTCAGAAGGTTGAAAAGGTGTTTGAATGGTATGAATATTCTGAAGAAAGGAAGTGCAAGGTGGCAGCACTTGAGTTTACAGATTATGCTCTTTTATGATGGGAAAACTTAAAGATTCAAAAGAAAGAAAGGATGGAGAAGAGGATATTACAACGTGGGCAACTATGAAAATAGTGATGAAGAAGAGATTTGATCCTGATTACTATAAATATGAGCTATACATCAGACTTCAGACTTTGCGACAAGGATCTTTGAGCATGGAAGAGTATGTGAAAGAGTTTGAGTTGCTACTGATTCGATGTGAATTGATTGAACCCCAAGAGCAAACAATAACTAGATTTCTTGGAGGGTTGAGGAAGGATATAGCTAACGTTATTGAATTACAGCCATACATCTTCCTTGAGGAAGTTATAAAGCTTGTAACTCGAGTAGAGAGGCAGCAGAAATGAGGAGGTGTCCGAACTAGTGTAACTATGTCAAGCACGACAAAGGCTATTTCTACACCTACATGAATATGGAGCACACCTAAACGAGGTGAGAAGGTGGAGTTTAGTAAGGGGAATACCAGTTCTGATTCTTTGAAGGGAAAAGAGAAGGTGACAAAACCTCAACATCCTAGGAGGTCTCGGCACATCAAGTGCTTCAAGTGCTTAGGACATGGGCACATTGCTTCGGAATGTCCAAATAAAAGGGTGATGATTTTGCATGGGATCATGAAGAGCTGATCAGTGGAGATGAGGTTGAAACTGAAGATGAAGATAAGGTATAAGTGGTTGAACAAGAAGAGGATTTCAAACCAATAAAAGGAGATTTGTTGGTTGTGCAACGGGTCCTGAATGCACAAATTGACATTAGTGATAAGCAACGCGAGAACATCTTTCATACTCGATGTCAGATTCGAGATAAGGTGTGTGGGATGATCATTGATAATGGAAGTTGCACTAATGTTGCGTCAACTACCTTGGTGGAGAAATTGGGTTTAACTACCATTCCACATCCCAGGCCAAATAGTTTACGATGGCTGAATGAGAATGGGGAGATTCGGGTGACAAAGCAAGTCTGTGTACCTTTTTCCATTAAAACCTATCATGATGAGGTTTTGTGTGACGTTTTGCCGATTTCAGCTAGCCATTTGTTGCCGGGTCATCCATGCAGTTTGATAAGGATGTGACCTACAATGGACGAAAGAACACATATTCTTTTATATTGAATGGAAAGAAGGTGAACTTGTTACCATTTAGTTCTCAATAGGTTAGAGAGGATAAGTTACGAAGCCAACAAAAGGAGGTGAAATCACGTAAGAGGCTATTGTTAGCCAAAAAAAGAGACATCAAACAAGCATTAGCTTCGGCAGGGGCTGTTTTCATAATCTTGGCAAAGCAATTACTACAAGTAGAAGGATTGGGCTTACCAAGATAGATTAAGGAATTACTTGAATAATTTAAAGATGTGTTTCCAGATAAATTACCTTAAGGGTTACCACCTATTTGTGGAATTGAGCATCAAATTAATTTAGTGTTGGAAGCTTCACTTCCCAATAGACCAGCATACAGATGTAATCCAGAGGAAGTAAAAGAGATGCAAATGCAAATTGGTGAGCTCTTAGAGAAGGGCTATGTGCGAGAATCACTTAATCCATGTTCCGTACCTACTTTGCTTGTACCGAAGAAAGATGGTACCATGAGGATGTGTATAGACAACCGCGCTATCAATAAAATAACAGTTAAGTATCAATTTCCTATATCCAGAATTGATGATTTTCTTGATGATTTTCTTGATGAGTTGTGATTTGTACTTAAAAGTGCATTTCATTAAGGCTTTATATCATCATATTGCACTAAAGGATCATTAAATTCCCTAACTAAAACATGTTTTATAATAATAAGTCTGATAATATAATATATCTTTAATTTATGGTAAATGCTTGTTTTGAATGTAGGTATATCTCATAATTCAAAGGATTGATTGATGTGATTAACTATTGAAATTAAGAAGACAAAGAAAGGGCTAAGAGAAGAGATGCTGGTTCAAACTAGAACACCATTCGGTTATTAGATCATAACTAGAGTTATAGACCTTTGATTTAGGTTTGCTTTATATGGATGGAAAGCTAAGACATAGACCTAAAACTTTCATGTGGAGTACAAGAATCAATTCTGCCGTTTTCAAGTTCAAATCTTAGCAACAACGGAAAAGTCAGAATCTGTCCTGCAGCTCGGATACTGTTCGGTGTTGAGCTCATATCTTGAGTTCTAGAAGTCCAAATGAGCTATGGGTTTTTTTGTTGGAAAGCTAAGACAATTGCCCACAACTTTTATAGTATAATGAGTTATAATTCTGATGTTAGCAATGACGTTTTGGCCAGCCAACAATATCAATAACTAGCCAACAATGTCAATAACCAACAGCCAACAATATCAATAACCAGCCACCAAGTCAATGGTTGGCCACCAACTAGTTTCTTTGTCAACCAATCAAAAGTTCTGAATTTTAGCCTATAAAAGGAGGTATTTGCCATGTATTTAATCATCTTGGTTTTCAGATTAAGATCATGTTCTTGCTTTCTTTCTTTATATCTATAATGTTCAAGTTTTCTTTCATGCTATATTAATATCTTGTTTATGCCTTTTCATTTCCTTTCCTATACTTAGTTAACTTATATCATGTTTATGTTCTTATATTGTTTATTTATGTTTTTCTTCTTCATTATGTTTAGCTAAGTTAATTATGTCAAGGTGAAAAGGTTTCATTAGTGATTTAGAATAGGTATAATATAAACTCTGATTAGTACTTAAAAGTATATTTTTATCAAGGTTTTATATCATCATTTTACACTTGAAGTATCAATAACTCCTTAACTAAAGCATGTTTTATAATAACAAGTCTGGTACTATAAGATACCTTTAATTTATGGTAAATGTTCATCTTAAATGCAGGCCTATCATATAAATGAAAGGATTGATTGATGAGTTTAAGTACAAAAATTGAAAGGACAAAGAGAGAGCTAAACTTAGAAAAAAGATGCTGGTTCAGTCCAAACTGGAACATTGTTCGGTAATTAGGTCATATATGGAGCTGTAGATCTTGAATTTAGATTTTATTTATATGGATGGAAAGCTAAGACATAGGCCTAAAACTTTCATGGGGAGTCCAAGATTAAAAAAGGCCGTTTTCAAGTTCAAATTGTAGCAACAACAGAGAAGTCTGAATTAGTCCTGCAGCCCAGACATTGTTCAATGTTCAGCCTATATCTCGAGTTCTAGAAGTCCAAATGACCTCAAAGTTTTATCCTAGAAAACTGAGATAATTTCCTAGAACTTTCATGATTTGAATCTGTTCAAATTATGACATTATCAATGATGTTTTTGGCAGACAAGAAGATAAGGATTGTCACCAAGTCAAGATGTGGCCACTCACTCAACAATTAGTCAACAAATCAATAGTTCTGAATTTTTGCCTATAAAAGGAGGCATTTGCAATGTATTTAGGCATCTTGGTTTTCAGATCAAGATCACGCTCTTGCTCTCTCTTTATATTTTGTAATGCTTAAGTTTTGCTTAAATCAATCTCTTGCTTATGTTTTCATTTCCTTTCCTTATTTATTTATGTTTCTCTCTTTCATTATATTTAGCTAAATTTATCATGTCATGGTGAAAATGTTACACTAATGGTGTAAGAATAAGTATAATATAAACTCAACATGGACATTAATGTTTGATACTAACATGTTTTATATTTGTTATCTTGTTCACTTTTAATACTTTGCTTGTTCAATGGATAATCTAGATTTATGTTCTATAACCCTTAGTACAACAAATACTTGGCACTTTCATAGCCCAACCGTATGGTATAACCAACACTTGTGCTATGAAAAGAACTTGATTTGTTGTTAACATAAGTTATAATCATGAATGTCTGACAACATTTACAAGTATTAGCATTATTTGAATAAGATAACTAATGTAATCATGTTAACAATTTATAATCCGATTGGAACCTCTTTTGTGTATGGTTTCCAGTTGAGTAATAAAAAGAGTTTATACTATACTTGTTTGAAATACCATTAGTGGATCCTTTAACCTTGATAATTATTTTATCCTTGTTAAATCCTTACATCAATAACACATCTCAAAGCTCTCTTTAACTTATTATTGTTGTTGTTGTTATTTATAATTTATACAATTAATCTCCCTGTGGTTCGACCCCGGTCTTGCCGGGTTATTTATTACTTCGACACTCCTGCACTTGGGATAAGACATCAACTCTTTGATCGTGTCAAGTTGTATGGTGCTACATTGTTTTCTTAAGTTGATTTGATAAGTGGTTATCACCAAATTCGAATGAAAGATGGAGATGAATGGAAAACAACATTTAAAACTAAACAGGGGTTATATGAATGGATGGTAATGCCATTTGGGTTATCTAATGCGCCTAGTACATTTATGAGGCTTATGAATCATATTTTGAGGAGGTATATTGGGTTGTTTGTTGTAGTATATTTTGACAATATCCTGGTGTATAGCAAGACCTTTGATGATCATGTGAAGCATCTTAGAGTTGTGTTTGAAACTTTGCGAGATTCTAAGTTGTATGTGAAACTTACAAAGTGTTACTTCTATAAAGAAAGTGTTGGGTTTCTTGGATATATTATCTCTAGCAAGGGAGTTAAGGTTAATGAGGAGAAAATTGAGGCAATTCGGGACTGGCCAAAACCTGCTAGTATTGCTGATGTAAGGAATTTTCATGGTTTAGCTTCTTTCTACAGGCAATTTGTGAAAGACTTTAGCTTTATTGTTGCTCCTATGACAGAATGCTTGAAAAAAGGGAACGAGTTTAGATGGAGTGAAGATGCGAAGAAAGCTTTTGAACTAATTAAGGAAAAGTTGTGTATTGCTCTAGTTTTAACACTTCCAGACTTTGCTAAAACATTCAAAATAGAGTGTGATGCTTCCGGAGTTGGAATTGGGGCTGTTTTGATGCAAGAAAAGAGGCCAAATGCATTCTTCAGTGAAAAGTTAAATGGAGCACATTTGAACTACTCTATTTACGACAGGGAGTTCTATCCTTTGATTCGGGCTCTGAAGGTATGGCATCACTACTTGTTGCCTAAAGCATTTGTTATACATACTGATCATGAATCCTTGAAACATTTTAAGGGGCAAAGCAAGCTGAATCAGAGACATGCTAAATGGGTGGAGTTTATAGAGTCATTTCCTTATGTCATAAAGTACAAGAAAGGGCAAGTTAATGTGGTTGCTGATGCTCTTTCTAGGAGGTATGCATTGATCTCTATGTTGAATGCAAAGCTGATGGGTTTTGAACAAGTGAAGGATCAGTATGCTAATGATTCCTACTTTGCTAATGTGGCTGCTGATGTGCCAAGGGAGCTTGTGATGGGTTCTTTATGCATGAAGGTTACTTGTTCAAAATGGGCAGAATGTGTATTCCTTCAAGTTCGTTTTGGGAGTTGCTTGTGCGAAAGGCTCATGATGGTGGTCTTAGTGGTCATTTTAGGGAGAAGAAGACTTATAAGTTGCTGAAAGAATATTTTTTTTGGCCTAGCATGTTACATGATGTGCACAAGGTGATTAAGAGATGTGCTATTTGCAAGAAAGCTAAGGGTAAAAAGAATGCATATGGGCTGTATATGTCGTTGCCTATTCCAGAGCAACCATGGATGGATATTAGCATGGACTTTGTACTTGGGTTACCAAGAACACAACATGGAAAGGATTCAATAATGGTTGTGGTTGATTGATTCTCCAAAATGTCCTATTTCATTCCTTGCAACAAAACTGACAATGCAGTACATGTTGCTGATTTGTTCTTTCAAGAGATTGTTTATTTGCATAGAGTTCCTAAAAGCATTGTCTCTGATTATGATATAAAGTTCTTAAGCCACTTTTAGAAGACTCTTTGGAGGAAGCTTGGAATGAAGTTACTTTTCAGTACGACATGTCATCCACAAACTAATGGACAAACTGAGGTAGTAAACCGAACTTTATATTCTTTGTTACGAGTTGTTATACATAAGAATTTGAAGGGTTGGGATACTTGTTTGCCTATTGTGGAGTTTGCATATAATCGTAGTGTGCATGGGGCTATAAAATTTTCGCCATTTGAGGTTGCGTATGGCTTTAATCCTTGTGTTCCTACTGATATTGTTCATATTCCAATTGATAAGAGGACATCTATGGATGGAATTAGAAAGGCAGAATTGATGAAGAAACTACATGAGCAGGTTCGATTACATAGTAAGGAGAAAATGACAAAGTATGCTAAATAAGCTAACAAGGGGCGGAAAATGGTTAGGTTTGAACCTGGAGATCTTGTTTGGATTCATATTAGTAAGCGCAGATTTCCAAGCAAATGTAATTCCAAGTTGATGCCAAGAGTTGATGGTCCATTTTGGATTTTAGAAAAGGTGAATGACAATGCATATAAGGTAGATCTTCCTGGTGATTACAACGTATCAGCTACTTTTAATATGAAAGACTTGACTCCATACTTGGCTGATATTGACGATACTGATTTGAGGACAAATCATTCTCAACCTGAGGCTGATGATGTGCATCATGGGGATTATAATCCATCTCGTAAAACTGAACCTAATCTACAAGAAGATTCAAATGGCCCAATAATAAAAATGAGAGCGAAACAACTGCAAAGGGCTTTGATGAGTCAAATTGGAATGATTGAAGCTGCTTCGGAGTTAAAAGCTAGCAATATGTTCGAAATTGGTTCAAAGGTTCTTATTTGCCTACAATTGAAACTTGGACATGGGAAAAGCCCTTAATGGTTCTTTTGATGTTGGGCTATTTGAGTTTGGATTGATAATGCAAATAAGTGAAGAAATTGATGATGTTTACGGTCAAAATAGTAGATGAATTTGAACCCGATTTTGAAGTCATCCATTGCATGTGAAGACAAGACTAATCTAAATGGATTTCAAGTTCAAAACGTGATCTTTCTAGATTGTCTAACCATGATTGCATTGGACTTTTGTGCAAGAAGTTATAGCTGTTTTAAATTTGGTCTGTTTATCTTTCAATTAAGGTTAGAAAACATGTGCTAATTAAATTTGTCTAATTACTTTGTCAAAGTCTAATTTTTGGGCTTGACTTTTGTCATGTTGAATTTTCCTAACTATAGAGGGATGTTCTAATTATAAATATAGTATCAGAATATGTAATAAACACTTTTTGGCCAAGATTTGAAACTTAATTCAAAGAATTAAGAGTTGTTCTTCCAAATTGATTTTGGAAAGAATCCTACCTAACATATCACTCTTCAATCACAAAAAGTGTGGCGTCGAAATCCTAGATTGATTTTTGTGGTGTCCAGATCGACTTATCAAAGTATCATTCTAGTCTATCCTCCATCTTATTTACCTTAAAATCACTATAATCCAGCCTAAACACCAAAAGAAAGATAACCAATCAGACCCATCCTTCATCCATTTTCATCAGATTTATTATTGCTGATTTTTTAAATCATTCACGATCCGTTAGCGCACTTTACATGAGGTAAGCTGTGTTGTGTGGTCTAGATGTGGTTTAAAAGTGTTAATGGATTCCTAACTTGTGATCCGTCTATGACTCAGAACAAAGATTTACACTCATGAATAAATTTGGCAATTTGAATTTATTATGGGCTTATATGCTTAGACAGGGTTCACCTATCCTGAAAGGCGAAAGAGTTTTTCATAACTCGTATATTATGGTGAAAATACTCCCAATTAAAATTGGTGAATAATCAAAATAATTCTGAGAATTTTCTAGTCAACTTTTGATATTTAAATACTAGCTTACTTGTAGGTCCAACATTTATATCAAAATGTTGACCATTAATTTTAGGGTTATTGAAATATTGACTAAATACTTAAGAAATTTTACAAACTTATTGTAAATTTTTTTAAAATATATTTTAAAAAAGATAAAAAATTTCTAAAACAATGCTAAGAAAACATTTTTAAGGTCATGTTTTGTTGTAAGGATTGGGCCGTATGCAACAAGTAGAAATCACTTTTTTAAGGTCATGTTTGGCAAAAATCCATTTTTTTCCTAAAACCAAAATTATCAAAATAGATTTTGGGGTGTTTGTCAAACACACCCTTAAGCCAAAGAAAACCATTAATAAAAACATTGCTAGCCAAACAGGGTCTTAACTTTTGACCTAATTTTGACCCAACTGGATTGACTCAAAACTTTTGGTTCGACCATAAACCGAACCAAAATGCATTGGTTTGACCTGAAAAATAAACCAAGACCTACCACAATCCAAAACAAAATCAAACTTAAAAGTATGTTATTGATGCAAATAAACCCTATATTATTGTCTAATAAAGTCGACCAAAAGGTTATGTGCAAAGAATTGGACCAAAATAGATCCAAATCATGGGGCTAAAACAATGTTTTTTCTAAGAAAATGAAGAACACTACCTTAGAACCCAAAAAAATGCTTAGATATAAAATCATCCACTACCAAACCTAGAATTGACATTTTAGGCCTTTAAAAATGTTTCTTAGTTTTAACAAACCACATTACCATAACCAAGCATATTTGAATCAAAAGAACTAACAAACAACATCAAATCATCTAAATTATACAAGATGTTTCAAATTAAAAAACTATTAACTTAAAACAGCCCACATGTTCGGGCAATATAAATTCAAAATTGGTTTTTCTAGACTCATTTTGATCATGAACAGACTTAGCAAATCCAGGATAAACATTATTAGTTCAATATGCATTGCTTAAGTTAAACTAAAATAACATTGTTAGATAAAAATACAACTTGAGTAGAAGGCTTTTATTACATCTAAAACATGAAAAAAAAACTTAAGAAAACAAAATCAAACTATCATAGTAACAAAAAGGGCAACCACAACACTACTTGGCAAGTATGCTAAATCTCATCTTCATGCTTGTAAACATAAATACAGACCAAAAAACAATAAAAAAACCACTCAAGGAGGTCACATGGACTCCACTTTTAGGTTAAAAAAATATACGTTCAAGTTCCTAGAGTAGCTATTGCCCTCTTTACTTTCCTTGTAAGTATTGCTTCCACAAGCTTGTTGTCTTTTCAAAGCTTAAGAAATCCTTATGCGAGGATCTAAAACCTTCACACTTAGAGTTCCTTTATCAACCCTTTATTCATTTTTTTCTCCTCTTTGCTATGATTTTCTAGATGTATTTATAGGGTTTTGCTAGAGTTTTTTATGAGTTCAAACATAGATTGATCATAGCTTAGCTCTTTGATCAAAATAAAAGGGTTATGGAGTATATTTTATAGTTGTGAGCTCTATACCTATACTGGTTTTTCAATGGTGGTTTTGCAACAAACTTAGTTTTTAGAGGTTTTGGTGGTTTTGCCAAACTTGGAGATGAGGGAGCTTGTTTTTGGCCTTTTGATATTGAGAGAAACGTGACCAAACTTTGATAAAAACCCATTAAGAAAGCTTGAAGTGTGAATATTAAAAAAATAATGATTTTGTGAATTGGGTATCACAACAATCAATGAAAAATTGAAGACCACCTGATCTTGGTAGAGGGAGTGGACACCTTTTGTATAGATCCATCCTTGCTCAATTTAGAGTTTTGTTGCTGCATATTTATTCATTTAAAAGTGTTAACCTGATCAGTCTAGAATATGAAAATACAGTTGTCACACCTGGACATCGCGACAACCAATTAAAAATTTTCAATGGAAAGGAACAGAAATCTGACATCTTGTGCTTTGGGGAAAAAAGATCTATGTTTAAGGAGTCGCCACCTAGTATTATGGTCACTAGGAACCATAACTAGCCAACATAGATTCTATGGTACGTGATTGGTTACCCGAAAGGAAAGCTACTATCACCCTTTAAGCATCCTACCAAAGGCAGGCTACATTGCTGATTTTGTCTTACATTGCTACAAGTTTTTCTTTGTTCCATTTTTTGTAGCCTTCTATAATATTTTTGACTCTGGCATCGGTGAATATTCACCTATGAGTATTTTTAATTCTGGCGATGATAAATATTATGTAATCTAAAAAATGCAATATTAGTGACTTTAACACTAATAAATAAATCCGCAAAGAAAAGGAAACTATTTTTATTTTTATTTTATATTTGTTTGTTATTTAAGTAGTCCGGTCTCAATTTTTTTTTTAAAAAAAAAGCCATTATTGCATGCATGCATGCGTGAGTAATTCACATATGCATGCAATAATAACAAGTTAATTAATTTAGCAAAACAAGGAAAGAAGAGGAACTTACCTGGTTGCTGCAACCCGAGGACGATGGCAATCAAGGCATGAGGTTGCTGGCCGGAAAAAAAACTCTCTCCTTTTCTTCTTCTCGTCTTGTGCTACCCCCTATTCTCCTTTGCATTTCTATCTGTGTTTGTCCGCTTTGTTT
>Ga0325414_1003923_pt1 | contig 15513 bp, 6 predicted proteins | sample PopdelMetagenome_8_FD_206183 | JGI IMG/M metagenome (GOLD analysis project Ga0325414, IMG submission 206183) | Populus deltoides microbial communities from Bellville, Georgia, United States - Leaf-PdKOR-R3 | ecosystem: Host-associated > Plants > Phyllosphere > Phylloplane/Leaf | place: USA...
AAGGTATGGGTCTACTTTCTGAAAAATAAATCTGATGTGTTTGAAACATTCAAGAAGTGGAAGGCTATGGTTGAGACTGAATCAGGTCTGAAGTTGAAATGCTTGAGATCCGATAACGGAGGAGAATACATTGATGGAGGTTTCAAAGAGTATTGTGCTGTTAATGGTATCAGAATGGAAAAGACCGTTCCAGGCACACCACAACAGAATGGCACTGCTGAACGGATGAACATGACCATCAATGAACGAGCTAGAAGCATGAGGTTGCATTCTGGGTTACCCCAGACATTTTGGGCCGATGCAGTTCATACTGCAGTTTACTTGATCAACCGTGGACCATCAGTTCCTTTGGAGTTCAGATTGCCCGAGGAAGTATGGAGAGGAAAAGAGGTACAACTCTCTCATTTAAGGGTCTTTGGGTGTGTTTCCTATGTGCATATAGATTCTGATGCACGCAACAAGCTAGATGCCAAATCCAAGAAATGTTTCTTCATTGGTTATGGAGATGAAGAATTTGGATTTCGGTTCTGGGATGATCAGAACAGAAAGATTATTAGAAGCAGGAACGTGATCTTCAATGAGAAAGTTTTGTACAAAGACAGATCAAGTGTAGAAACAGACATGGCTGATTCAGATACAAGTCCACAAAAATCTGAATTCATAAGATTAGAAGGGCTTCCCGATGTTACCGAGCAGAACAAAACTCAAGAGTCTTTACAAGAAGATTCAAGCACATCTGTACCCACCACTACACAAGACGATGCAGAGCCAAGTGAACCAACTGTTTATGTTCGCAGGTCTTCAAGGACTGTAAAGCCCCCACAACGGTTTACACTTCTACTGAATTATATTTTATTGACAGATGGTGGTGAGCCGCTAAGTTATGAAGAATCCTTACAAGATGGAAACTCAAGCAAGTGGGAGTTAGCCATAAAGGATGAGATGAGTTCGTTGCTGAAGAACAAGACATGGGAGCTAACCACACTACCTGAAGGAAAGAAGGCTTTGCAAAACAAGTGGGTTTACAGAGTAAAGACTGAGCATGACGGAAGCAAACGGTTCAAGGCAAGACTTGTTGTAAAAGGGTTTCAACAAAAGAAAGGGATTGACTACTCTGAGATATTTTCTCCAGTTGTGAAGCTTACAACAATCAGAGTTGTTCTGGGGATAGTAGCAGCAGAGAATTTACATCTTGAACAATTAGATGTAAAAACAGCATTTCTTCATGGTGAATTAGAGGAAGACATTTACATGCAACAACCAGAGGGGTTTGCAACACAAGGAAAGGAGAACCAAGTCTGCAAGCTAAAGAAAAGCCTATACGGCTTGAAGCAAGCTCCAAGACAGTGGTACAAGAAGTTTGACAACTTCATGTGTAATTCGGGATACACAAGATGCCAGGCTGATCATTGTTGCTATGTCAAACATTTTGACAACTCCTACATCATTCTACTATTATATGTGGATGATATGTTGATTGCAGGATCCAGCATTGAGGAGATTGACAAGCTGAAACAACAATTGTCAAAACAGTTTGAAATGAAGGATCTGGGAGCTGCTAAACAAATACTTGGCATGAGAATCATCAGAGATAAAGACAAAGGCATACTAAAGCTTTCACAAACAGAGTATGTCAAGAAGGTTCTCAGCAGGTTTAGTATGGATAATGCTAAACCAGTAAGTACACCTCTGGGGAATCATTTCAAGCTCAGCAAAGACCAGTCACCAAAAACTGAGCTAGAATGTGGATACATGGATAAGATTCCATACGCCTCAGCTATCGGCTATTTGATGTATGCTATGGTCTGTACCAGACCAGACATTGCCCATGCAGTGGGAGTTGTAAGCCAATATATGAGCAATCCTGGAAAGCAGCATTGAGAGGCGGTAAAATGGATTATGAGGTACTTAAAAGGTTCATCGGAGACTTGTCTTACCTTCATAGCTGGTGGTTTAAAACTTGAAGGTTTTGTAGATGCTGATCTAGCAGGAGATGTTGATAGCAGAAAGAGTACTACAGGATATGTATACACTCTAGGAGGCACCGCTGTTTCCTGGAGTTCTACCTTGCAAAAGATCATCGCTCTTTTAACAACAGAAGCTGAATATGTTGCAGTTTCAGAATCTGCAAAGGAGATAGTATGGCTAAGAGTTTTCTAAAAGAATTAGGCAAGATGAATGGAAAGGGCACTTTGTATAGTGACAGTCAGAATGCAATCTTCCTTGCCAATAATCCAGCATTTCACTCCAGGACAAAGCATATTCAGATCAAATATCACTTCATCCGACAATTGTTGGACGATGAGCAACTAATGCTAGAAAAGGTCTGTGGAAGTAAGAATCCAGCTGACATGTTAACCAAAGGAGTTACTCTTGATAAACTGAAGCTGTGTAAAGCTTCAGTTGGCGTCCAAGGTTAAAAGATGGATATAACGCCATTTGTGTCCATGTGGGATATTGTTATGTATGGACACAATATGGTTGTTGGCTGCCATGTCAAACATGGCTGCATGGTGAAGGTGAAGAGTGGTTGCTGAAACATTGAAAATGGTGGCTGCTATAATTGACTAAATGGAGAGGATTGTCTCCCATATCAGCTATATATAGAGGATGTTATTGAGAGCTGATAGATGTGTATGAAATAGAGAGAAACACCGTGAGAGAGCTAGAGAGAGTTGAGTTGAGTAGAGAAGAATTCTCTCCTCCTCCTTGTTTTATTGTTTGTATTGTTTCTAAGCAAGATTAATACAAACCAATAACTCCGTGGAGTAGGCAAGTTGCCGAACCACGTAAAATTATGTGTGTTTGATTTCTGGAATTACCCAACAAGGGTAGCTAACTAGGATACACAAATGACACTTCCTTTCCTGATGGTACTCCTGTCTTTCTAGGAGTGTCTCAGGATCTTCTAAATTTGATACTGCAAAATTTGATGTGGATTGTACATATACATATCAAAATAAAATAAAAAATATATTAAAAGATATCAAATAAAATATTAAAGTTTGAAAAAATTTAAGTCAATGGAAAGATGTTTTTTTAAAAAAATATAAAAAAATAAATATGTCTAAAAAAAACAGTAATTAAAAAAAACATAAAGGTAAAGCATAGAGAAAAAAAGGAAAATGATAAATTATAGCTTTGAAGATGTCTAAAAATATGTGTATTGAGATAGCAAAGAAAAACAATGATATTGGTTTTCTATTTATAAAAAAAAATATTAAACTTAATAACTAAGTAAATAAGAAAAAGCTAAACTAAATATTAATACTAATTTCACGAAAGTAGCTTTTCCTCAATAAGAATGAAAGGGGGAAAAAAGCACCACATTGAATTGTAATTTAGTTTGTCTTTGTCTTGATTGATCCTTCATGTTGTTTGAACGTCTACATTGCGCTATTAAACAATATAAGTTTATCAATGTGTCCCAATTACTCGGTGATCAATTGAAAAATGTTTTTTTTTTTCTTATAAGCACTTTGGTTATTAAGGAAATTAGAAAGAAGAATAAGCAAGGAATATTATTTGATTTGTTTTTGAAAAATTGAAAAACTTTCGCTAAGTCAATTAATTTTGCCCTCCCCGTTTCCTTAAGCATCATTTAGTTCCATCCTCGACAGCATCATTTGCAAGATCCTTTGTTCTTCACTCAACTACATTAATTGATTACCGAAAAAAATGGACGTTGATCCTTAGACATGTTGATTTGATTGTTTGTAAAATTTTTGGTATTGATCCTTTTAAAAAAAAGATTTTTTTAAATTAAAACAACAACTTTCGATGTTAGAGTTCTAAAAATAAAAGAATTATCGAAAAAGACTAAAATTAAGGTTCTACCCTTTTTCATCTCCTTTATCAAGAGTCTGCTCTTTTCTTCTTCTTGTATGGTCCTTCTTGTATAGACTTTTAATACATAGTTATACTTAGTCTCAAGATAATTTTAAATACTTGGATAATCACAATATCATTGATGTCTGAAATACGTACACCTACAATAGCTATAATGATTTGTTAAATTTAGACTTCAAAATTAATTACAACGTAAAGGAAAATAAATAAATGAGTTCCTCTAATTCACTGATTTTATTGAAGTTATTGGTGGGTTTAGTGGATTTAAAAATATATCTAGCTTAGGGAAAAGTCTCTGCACAGCAAAAATTCCTTTTTCTTCTTCTTCATAATTGAACTTTCTCTTGGTGGCAATTAATGTGGGTTGATATATGCTCATAGAATGAATCTAGTAATTACCACTTAGCAAAATGGATCATAAATATTGGAGTCATTCAAATGAAAATGAATCTAGTTGCCAGCGTTTATTTGCTGGCGTGTGTTTTGATAATATTTTTATTTTTAAAAGAGTATTTTGCCCCTCATTCAAATGAAATATAAAAATAAACATGATAAAAATACAAAAAAAAAAAAAAACTGACAATAAATTTCATCATTTTTTATTTATTTTAAAGGTAATTTAGTTTTTCATTTCGAAAAAAAGTGAAAACACCAAGGCCACGTAGAATGAGGTTTTTTTTTTAAAAAAAAATAAAAATAAAAATTTAAGAGTATTATTGTAATTTCGTCGTGTAACAAAAATGGGAAGAGAAGCAGCAGCAAAGATGCCGCTTCCTCACGTAACAACAGAAGAAGGTTTGCGCAGCAGCAGGAGCAGCCAAAACAGCAGCAGCAGCAGATAGTCTTTGTTTCTCCGGTGACACCATATTTTTTTTTAATTCAAAAGCTGATTTTGTTTTTGCTTCAAAATATTTTTTTTTATTTTTGGATTGTTTTAATGAGTTGATATTATAAATAAATTTTAAAAAATAAAAAATATTATTCTAAAATATTTTTAAATAAAAAACAATTTTAAGAACATGGCTATTACAATGTAAAATAATGCCTTAAAAAAAAGCAGCAATTTTTAATCAACCTCAAAAAGTGGCAGAGGAAAATCAGCCTCCAATCGCAGCGGAAAAAGAGGGTCTGAAATTAGGAAATACTGGTAGCAATAAGTAACTTCTACGGCAGTAGCGATTCCAACACAAAAAATAAATCAAGGCTTTGATGGTAATTATGATCGTTAGAGCATGTTAATGAAGAATGTTTCAAGGCCAAAGGAGTATCGGTAAATCCTTTATCACTTGGGGAAGAAGAAAAAGAACAGAGAGAGAATGTGACACGTAAGATAACAGGGACAGCATGATTTATTAATTCACGAAAACTCTCAAAACAAAAACTAAGTGGTGGTTGCCGAGAAATTTCCAAAACACCCTTAAATATATAATGATGGTGATTAAGATAATCAATGATGGAATTTCTCATTGCCAGAATGATTTTGCCCTGCTTCAGATTGGATCACAAATATTTTATTCTTCATTAAGTGTCCTGATCATAAGAGATCGAAAATGACAGAGGCACTGATCACACGCATAAAGAAGGGTTTGTTACAAGGAAAACACAAGTAAATACTTAACTGAAGACGATGGTAGGTCTCCAGACACATTGAAGCAAACAGGTACTTTTTCAAAATGCCAATCATCTTCTTCTGGCCTTCCCTTGCCTGAAATGGGAGCGGAAAGGGAGGTGGAACCAAGGTAGAGACTTCACGACTTCCTTATAGAAGTCCTTCATAGTAGTCATAAAGGCGACATATAAAGGGAACTGCATTACTGCAAATACTGACACGGGAAGGAAAGCAGCCATGGACATCAGACCTCTGGTCCATTGCTTCTTCAAGCGAACGACTAAAAGAAGAGTGCAAGAAAAAGCAAGCATGGTTGTCATCACTGAGAAGAAGAGCAAAGTAAAGCCCCATATAAGTTTCCGAGGAATATTGTGATAGAATTTCTCGCATTCAAAAGGAGTGGTGAGGATAGAAAGGAACATCACAACTGAGGTCAAGGAGCTCGCTAAGGCGGTAACATCCAAGACAGTGAAAGCTATGAAGAAACGATTGTGAAGGAAAATGGGAAAGCCACGATCGTCAGAACCTCCAGGTATAGTGTAAGCGGCAGCAAAGACAACGGTGGCCAAAAGAACGGCTACTGCTGAGCACGACTGAGAGGTTTTCTCGATCCATTCTTGCGCCAACTTGAGTTGACCTTTATGCTCCTCTTGGAAGAGCTCGAATGCAGTGAATTCGTAATTCTTGTCCTTCGGAACCACCCACTGCACTCGCTGCTCGGACAGAGAAGGTGGAACCACCCACTGCACCCTCTTCTCGGACAGAGAAGGTGGAACCACCCTCTGCACTCGCTGCACGGACAGAGAACATGGAAACAAATTCATCAGTGTCGGTAAAGTCATTTATTATAGGAAAATGGGTTTCCCTATCATTGGCACATATTCTCTTTTTTCTTCTTCTATTAAATCAACAGATTGTGCATTAAAGTACAATCTCACTTTACTTATTGCAAGGCATAAAGAGCTGCATTTCACTGATTTTTAAGTAAATTGAAATATAGGCAAATTGAAAACTTTCTTTAATTTCACTATAATTAACAAACAAATATTACTTACAGCTAGGAATCAAGAACTGCATTTCATAAAAATTGGCATGGGTTACGATTGTAGTAAGAGTAGCTAGCTCACCTTGAACCATTTTATTTCTTCTTGTAGCTGGAGAGCAGGGCCGGGCTTGGCTCCTCCGCTGTAGTGCTTCACGTGTGCAACTTGGTGCAACAATGTGAAGCCATTATTATCTACGCTCGAACTTAGCCTGGTCACTAGTAAGTTCTTTTTCCTTACAAGACGGAAAATCTCCCGCCGTCGATGCATCACGGCCAAGTGCAATATGTTCTGTCCCTCATCATTAACAAGCTCAATACCCTGAGGAAAGTTTTCAAGTATCTCTTCAGCAATCTCTACTATTCCATTACTAGTTGCTATAAACAGCGGGTTTGGAGGTGCAGGAGGACTCTCTTGTCTTCTATTTTCTTCTATATTTGGTTGAACATTTTCATTATTTTCCACCTCTCCTTCTCGTGCTCCCTCTTGTCCTTCGCCTCCTCCTCCTCCTCCTCCTGGGTTTCCTCCCCCTCCTTGTCTTTCACTTTGTCCTCCTCTTGCTCCTTGACCAGGGGTCTCGATATTAACTTTGGTAGGCTTCACTGTGATAGATTGCCACCATTCAAGCTGGTTCTTTTTGATAAGCTCCTTGGCAAGTTCCAACGCAGATTCATGCTTGTGCTTTTCTTTCCAGATTCTTTCCACCAGTGGCCATCCTGTCGTGTTTCTTCATATGTGAGATTTACAAACAGAGAGCGAGCTATAATGAATTTTCTGCAAATATGAACGAAGTAGTATGCCGGAAAATATACAAAAGTTCAACCTTGGTGAGAAGTGTACAAGTTTCTACTCCTATGTCACTTTTCTTGAGTTTCCCAAATAGAAGGCTGCGGAAAAATCATTCACACAGCAGCAGCTGACTATTGCTTCCTTTATGTATTTATGTATGTATGTATAATTAGTATCACAAAAGGATTTCTGATCTGGCTTCTCCTATTCTGTTAGATGATTTTATTCCTCAACATGCCTTTGCAAGTTGAATATGGAGAAGGCACCACATTCAAATTAGATCGATGGAATACAGAGCGCGTAGATGAATGAGGTTTGGTAAGCACATCAGCAATTTGATCATCAGATGATATGAACTGATCCTAGAGCTCTGTACGAGTGACCATATCACGGAAAAAGGGGAAATCAATATAGCTTGAAAAACAGTATTCATAGTGAGACACATAGCCGCGAAATTATCACATCATAGAAGAGGAAGAGCAGAGGCTGAAATTCCTAGGTCTATAAAAAAGAGAATGGAGCCTTTTTAGCTCGGCAACTCGGATCTTTACAAATATAACCATAACAAGATCCGTTTTCTTTTAGTCTAATCGGATCAGAAAAATTTAATATTTTCTCTTTTGAAACTAGGAAACCCATTTAGACAAGGAAAACCTCCCAAATCGGCGAGGTGAAGAGTACTCCCTCCGTTCAAGTGACACTCAGAAAGGAGAAAAAGGTTTGTGTTTTATTTGGATAGATGGGCGGTGTTTTTTTTTTTAAAAAAAAAGATATTTTCTAATGTTCTATCCATACTGTGATCTGCATGTAGGCTAGCTTCTCTCCTATCTTTTCAACAATTTCCCCAGTACACGCATGTGTTCTTGAAAGGATTAATGTCAACATTTTCAAAAGCATGTTAGAAAGATTATAGGGTGGTTCTTATTGTACATATATTCGGGTGGACAGTACTAGCCCCGTAGGGAAACGATAAACCCAGGCTCGAGACTGGGTCAATCCATCGGGCCCGCTCTTGCGGTCTACCTCCCAATCTCTAAGTGCACGGCCGATGATATTTCTTGCTTGGCAGCAGGAAATTTCGTCCCTCGACGAATTACCATCGGCATTTACTGAGGATTTTGTTGCATGAGCAGTGCGGTTGTTGTTTATACTTGCTCGATTTCAAAACCACAAGAACCAGGGAGCATCATCAGTGGAAAATTATTATTATCAATTTAATAGTTAGGCTGTCCAAGATTGCAAAATAGTTTCAGTCTTCAGTACCTTTTTTACTCCGGCTCTGGTCGCCATCACCCTTTGCGGCAGAAAAGCCTGCAAAAAACTCACAACTTAAGTCAAATCAAACCTTCCGGGATTTAAAGTAGTGTAAGCAATTTAACATGCTCCAAAAAAAAAAAAAACTCAAGAATCAGTGTTTAATCAGCCGGTTAAACAGCTTGCATTGAGAGCAGATGTTCGAGCTGGGGTTAGCTTATTAACGCTGATAATATAAATAAATAAATAGAAGAAAAAATGTTGCATCAAACATACAACGGTAGAACAAGTTCGTAATGGTGATTGGGCGCAGTGCATATCCACTCTTGAAAGCACTAGGAATGGCAGCAAGGACATGAAGACAGGTCATTCCCTGATCGTCCTTCATTTCATAAAGTGATGGATCCAGGTTCTTGAGCAACGTCAGAGCAGTGTCTGCATTAGAAAGTATAGTACAATGTCATTTTACTTTCTTTTTTTCTAATAAATTGTAGATTTAAGTTGTACCTAAAATGTTTGGGGATGAATGTGTGTGCTAGATGTCTTAAGAGTCTCGTTTGAGAGAGAATAAAAGGATTAAGAACAAAACCAAAGTGGTGTCCTTGGATGGCAGCATGAAGAATCGGCTTTGAATCTCCTCTCTTGCGGTGATCCTCTAATAGCTTTCCCCCTGGGATTTGGCCCGTTTGTTCAGCTAAATGCTCCACTATTTCTTTCTTACCACATGCAGCAGCTCTATACAATGGAGTCTCCCCAAGCGCGTTTTTAGTCTGAAGTTGCATTGAAGGATGAAATTCACCCTGTTCTTTAGGGGTAAACTTGAGTAAGTGCTGTACTGCTTCCATATTTCCAGCAAAAACTGCTTCATGAAGAACTGTATTTCCATACGCGTTCTTTTTTGTACAGGGATTCCCGAGCATTGGATTTTTTTTGGCAATATCAAGTAGAGTTTGAAGCGGCTGAACTTTTTTGCTATACACTGCCAGGTGCAATGGAGTATCTTCAGAAACCGTTACTGGAGACATCACGTACATATTACTGCTGCCACTGCAAGCACGAATCATCCCATCCCAGTCTTCTTCCAAGGCTGCTAGGTAGACATCCTTCGCTACAGTTTTATATGTCCTCTCTATTTTTTTCATTTTTGTCTACCTTAAACTACCTCTGCAATTGCTTTAATAATTAGGAGCGATCTTGTAATGGCACGTTCTTGGTTCCAGCAAGCTCTTCATTGAATACATTAAGTAAACAAAAAACAAAAACAAGTAATATTTTAGAAGACTGGTAAGGGCGGAGGGCTAGGCGGATTAACATCTATGATTATGCTTGGGAGGCGAATTTTAGAAGAGACGGTAAAGAAAATTAAGAAAGGGAGATATAGACTTCATAAATAGCTTTACAGTTTTTCAATGTATGTGTTTCCAGTTTAATGTTTGAAAAGTTAACATGTTTGAAAAGTTAACATTGATATATTTTTTTAACTTATTGTTTGTTTTTGATTTTTTCAACATTAGTTTTTTTTTAAGATAAGCTTAGTGAATTTTTTTTTTATAAAATTATTTTAATTTTATGACGTTGACAACCAGTGATCATGCCGGTTAATCCATGCACTGTTTAACACAGCATAAAAAGGGAAGTAGGAAAGCATGCAGGAAAAAAGCAACCATCTAATTCTATATCATCATAGTTCTATATAAGCATAAAAACACACGGCTTTAAATGCTAGAGCAAATCTGTTTCTGCATGATGGGTTAAAGTATTGCTTTATGATTGAGGCTTGATTTCAACTCTTTAAAATTTAATATAGAAAATATTTAGTTAGGAGGAGTTGATTTTTTATGATTTGTTTGTTTTTTTTTTGTTACTCTCCTGTTTCATGCAATAATTTTTATGTTTTTTTTTTCTACTTGTTCATCTGATATAAGTTAAGCTATTATCTTTGTAGTTTTTTTTTTAATAAAATTTTGACTATTAACTAGAAAAAAATGCTAGAGCAAATCTTCACTTTGAGAATGCATTGACCAAGGGATTTAAACAAGTCAGGAGTAAGCATTTATTCTTACCTCCCTCGGCGTTCGCTTCTCTGCGCCTCTGGCTTAGTTTCCTCTCCTTAATCTTCTAGTCCCATAGATTTTTGAATCCTGATAAATTCTGCGACGTAACAGCTTTAGAAAAGGATCGATCACTTTTTAACCTGTCCCAAAAAAAAAAGAGAGAGCCTACTGAAGCAAGACAAAAATAATAATAAATAGTAGTAGAGTTGACTGGGATATCGTGCAATCTTTTATTTAGCTCATGAAATAGGTTTGGCTAACCTCGTGTAAGCATCTTAGCAGCCAGTTCTCAAATTGGGCAGAAATCCTCGTAAGAGTGCTTCATAATGATTTTAATTAATGCTGTATAACTTAATTTTTGATAATATATTAGGGGGTGTTTGTGAATATAATTATAATTATTTTTTAAAATATTTTTTGTTCGGAAATATATTAAAATAATATATTTTTTATTTTTTAAAATTATTTTTAACATCAGCACAATCTTAAAACACTAAAAAAATATTAATTTAAAATAAAAAATAAAAAAATTATTTTTTTACAAAACACTTTTACAATACAAACACAAATATACTTTTAATTTTAAAACATATTGAGTTCTCCTTGAAAAAAAGGAAAAAGAGAAGGCAATGATGCCTGTAGATTCCTTTTGGAATATCAAACGGTCACTTTAGCATTTTAGATTGTTTTTACTCACTTTTTCTGGGATATTGGTGACAACTTTTTAGATTATTTATTAATTAAAGAATTAGAGGCATGTGAAAGCATCGTCAGGGGAACAAGAACAACAACTTTCGTTCACTTATTACACGACAAATATCTGCATGTCTTTCCAACAACGCGCATGTTCAAAGAAATGAAAAATACCAATAGCTTGACTTCATTAACAATGCCTTTCGACTTAGTTAATAATATTTCAGTCACCACCGTACCATATTTTTATTATGAAGTTGGAATTGGAATATTAACCTTTCGTGTTGAATGCCTCTCGTGGTGATGAGTTTTCCCAGATGTGCTGGAGCCAAGACCGCACAGGTGAAATATATAATGAAATATTAAAATAATTCAGGATGAATTTAAAAACAATATTATTTAATATTGATCTAATTTAATCTGGATGAACATGTGAGATTCACACTCTAATTCATAAACACAACCACAAAGAAATATACATGTTGGGCAAGATGTGTCTTTCTTTTCTCGTTCCTCTTTTTTTTTAGGGGGTAGTGTATTTAAAAATATAGTAATTAAAAACAAAAACATGTTGGAGGCTTCGGTGGGCTATGGCCCAGCTTCATGTTTAAACTAGTACATACTCCATTAAGGAGAGGTCTACACAAGGATGTAACAAGCAACTCAGCTTGAAGTTGGGATAGTTCTCGTCAACCCAAGAAAAGCTCGTAAACATTGGCTGCCTATGGTGGGCTAGACATTTTATTTTTATTTTTTTGGTAGAAAAGGGGGCTTAAGCCTAGAAGAAATAGAAGAAAGAGATTACATATATATGACTGAAATGAGGTGAAGGTAGGCCAGACGTTTAAGGTTTGAAGATTATATTGCCTAATTAATGTGATAAGGTCAAGAGAAGGAAACTATGAGAAAGTGCTACCATAACGGTTTTTCAAGTTCGTCAAACCTGCAGGGTTCTAATTTAGACAATTTGTATGAGAAAAATGGAACAAGAAATTAAACAACTCTGGAAGTCACATGATCCCAAAATATATTTTGACCAAATTAATTAATTTTATGCGAGGGCTCCAACTTTTACTGTAGATTTATTATTGTCACAAGGAGTCATTATAGCCGTGAAATGATGAATTTTGCTACTATTAACATAACGTAATTATAATTGGAAATAAGGGTATAATAATCTTTTTTATTTTTAGCACAATAAAATGACTATTATGGCTCGACAAAACTCTCAACATTAGCCGGCAAAGGTATTTTTGACTTTTTTATTTTGATTGCTTAATAAAATAATTACAGTGTCTTTAAATCAGAATTGCTTTTGCATTGGGTTGGGTGTTTTTATCTTTTCAGTTTGTTTTTTTTTTTTATTTAAGAGACAATTTAATATTTTTATATGAATAAAATAATATTTAATCTAAAAAATTCGTTGTGTGTGTACCTAACACGAACACGCCTAGGCTCTTCTGCACTCTTTGGACAACGCGTACGACACCGTCTGGCGGCAAAACTCCAACTTTCACAATGACATTTTAATCATTGCAGCTTCACCTCCATTTATAATCAATGCGTAAAATATGTTGAGTTTTGCATCGGTGGTTTTTTTCCTTCCGTCTTTCTTCTTTCTTTCTAGATTTTAGAGCTCATCCTTGCATATTTTTAAAATAACCCTTCAATTTATTTTTCTTTCAAATTTTTTCCTTGTTTTTTTTGTTGTTATATGCTGTTGATTGGGCAGAAGCAGAATAGAAAAAGAAAGAAAAGAAAAGGCATGAGAGAAAGAGAGAAAAGTAAGGGAAAAACATAAAAAAAAAAAACAAAGGAAAAAAATAAGAAAAGTGAGAGAATAATCTTATAAATTTACAAAGTTCCACTTATAAAACACTAATTTAAGAAAGAATCAAATGAAGGAAAGAGGAATTGAGAGAGGAAAAATTTTAATTACTTTGTTTTTCAATTGACATGAGATTGTTATTTTATCCCGGTTGAGGGTTGTTACAATATCGATTCAAAATTATTTTTCAAATTATTTTTTACTCGAAAATACATCAAAATAATATATATTTTTTAAAATTATTTTTAACATCAGCACATCAAAATAACCTTAGAACACCAAAAAATATATTAATTTAAAGTAAAAAATAAAAAAATTAAATTTTTACAAAAACACTTTAAAAATACAAATACATATATACTTTTAATTATAAAACATATTGATCAGTTCTCTTTTTATAAAAGGAAAAAGAGAAGGCAATGATGCCTGTAGATTCCTTTTGGAATATCAAACGGCCACTTTAGCATTTTAGATTGTTTTTACTCACTTTTTCTGGGATATTGGTGACAACTTTTTAGATTATTTATTAATTAAAGAATTAGAGGCATGTGAAAGCATCGTCAGGGGAACAAGAACAACAACTTTCGTTCACTTATTACACGACAAATATCTGCATGTCTTTCCAACAACGCGCATGTTCAAAGAAATGAAAAATACCAATAGCTTGACTTAATTAACAATGCCTTTTGACTTAGTTAATAATATTTCAGTCACCACCGTACCATATTTTTATTATGAAGTGGTATTGATTGTTATATATTTTTTTAAATAATAATAATAGTAGTAGTAGTAGTAGTAGGATGGCTGTGTTCACGAGCTCCACAATGCGATACATTTTATATATGCATGCATGTAAAATAGATTAACAGCTTTCACTACACCATTAAATAGTTTTACAACTGGATGCATTCTGTTGGTGTAAGACACACAATTCGCTTGTAACATTTTTAATGATGGTTTCACTGACGGAATACATCTGTTAAAATATTAATCGTCGGTAATTCTCATTTCCGTCGCTACTTCGGTTGGAAAAAAAACCCAATTAAACACCGACGGTCTTACAGACGGGGAAAGCGTGCCAAAAAAAACTTCCCGCGAGAACTTTACCGGCGGACTTATTCTGCCTGTATTTTCAACGATAAATCACCGACACACTGGTCGTCTATGCTTGTGGCATGGGCAGTAACTATTTCAGAATTAGCTAGAAAGTAACTTATTAATGTTTTAATTTTTTCTCAAGTTTATTAAAAGAATAGAGACTAAATATGACATTTAAAAAAGTTGAAAAAGAATGAAATTAGAAAAATATAAGGACAAAAAATAAAAATAAAAATTATTATTTTGTTATAAATTACTATTTTACAATTAAATAGACAGTTTTTGTTATAAGAAGTTTAACTTTCTAAGGGCATAGGATGTATTTAAGATTGTGGTAGAATTATTTTTTAAAATATTTTTTATTTAAAAGAACTACAATGACCTTAAGACTAGTAATTTATTTTTAACAATCAATACCTTTTTTATTAAAAGATGTTCTTTTAAATAAAAATTATTTTTTAAAATATTTTTTATTTAAAAGAACATCTTTTAATAAAAATGGTATTGATTTTTTAAAAATAAAAAAGTAGTCTTAAGGTCATTGTAGTTCATATTCATTAAAAAAAAAAGGGTCATTGTAGTATATTTTGAAATTTCCATTAATAGCTCTTACTTTGAAATTTCCATTAATAGCTTGATTTAATTTTTAGTCTTTATTTATTATTGTTTTCATTCACTATTCCTTGACAACATTTTAGATTATTTCTTAATTAAGATTTAAAGGAGAATCGAAAACATTGTTTATAAATACCCATTGTAATAGGGTTTTATTGGGAAATTGAAGGAAAAAATCATAAAATCCTTCTAATTTGTCTCCTTTTCTCTATTATTGGAAAAAAGCAACTTATATAATGAAATATTAAAATAATTGAGGGAGAATTTAAAAACAATATTATTTTATATTAATCTAATTCAATCTAGATTAACATGTGAGATTCACACTCTAATTCATGAACACAACCACAAAGAAATATACATGTTGGGCAAGATGTGTCTTTCTTTTCTCGTTCCTCAATTTTGTTTTTTAGTGGGGCCTAATTGGACCTTAATTAACCTTGAGTAAGATGATATCTAGGACTACATTAAATAATTATGAATTAAAGTATCGTGTATTATCATGACACCTTCCAAATGTACAACAAGATTCACATTTCTCATCATTTAAAAAGTCAACAGTCACGTATAGAGTGTATATGAAAATGTGGTAATCGAGAACAAAGACATGTTGAAGGCTTGGGTGGGCTATAGCCCAGTTTCAAGTTTAAACTAGTACATACTCCATTGAGGAGAGGTCTA
>Ga0325414_1003929_pt1 | contig 15500 bp, 11 predicted proteins | sample PopdelMetagenome_8_FD_206183 | JGI IMG/M metagenome (GOLD analysis project Ga0325414, IMG submission 206183) | Populus deltoides microbial communities from Bellville, Georgia, United States - Leaf-PdKOR-R3 | ecosystem: Host-associated > Plants > Phyllosphere > Phylloplane/Leaf | place: USA...
ATTTTTGAAACCATTGTTTATGCAGCAAAATCAAACATGCACTTAGAATCCTAATAAGAAGTAGGTCCCTTTACCAGGACATAAGTTATAATTTATTTGACATGTAAAAAAAAACCTTTTAACTTTAAATCATGAAATCAAAAGTTATTTTTCATATAGTTAGGCTATAGTTATGCTTCATATATACAAATGGGCTTCATTTTTTGCACTGGAACTCAGGTGTTATTCACACTCGGCATTTTAACCACCTAATAACATTAAGTTTTGAGTTCGTGGGTGTGTTTGAAATATGATGTAAATAGTGATTTTTTAAAAAAATTAATTTTTTAAAATTTGAAATAGGTTGAAAACCGTGTTTTTTAAATTTAAAAAAAATATTTAAAATAAAAAATAATTTTATGTTTTTAGGTCGTTTTAATGTGTTGATATTAAAAATGATTTTTGAAAAATAAAAAACTTTATTTTGATGTATTTCTGAGTGAAAAACATTTTGAACCACCACCATTATCACAATTCCAAACAGAGTCTTAATACTGTATAGGTTTCTTAAGTATGGCTCATATTCATCTTGAAACAGAGAAATTAGTTGTAAGAACAACATTGATTTTCTTGAAACCAGTATTGCCCTGGGTCCTAATTATGGGAAACTAGGATGTAACTAACATCTACCACGTGTGGACAACATTAGTTAAATTTATAATCTACTAAATGTTTCTTTTTATTTGTTCCCACTAAATCTCTTAATTAGCATTTTTATTCTTTAATCTTTGCCTCTCATCAAGGAATTCACTTACATTTTTTTATATAATAATAATTTTAATATTTTATATTTTTTTAAATGAGTAAATCGTACCCAACATATGGCGAGCTAGCTGAGAAATTCCCTCACATTGCTTAGTTGAAATTCCTCCAACGAATAATTTTTATCAGAAACAAAAGGAAAAACAAATGTTCTCTGTGGCAATATTGAAATCTGAAAATCTTGATCTGCATCCGTGATAAGCCCATGTCAATGGCTTCTTTGAGGGGCCTAGATAGAGATTTCAATTTACAACAAACAAAAAAAAGCCCATGTCAATGGCTTCTTTCTACTTTAGTTGATGTCGTTTGACCATGGACCAAGGTCGGAATGTTAATTTTATGTTTCGTAAATGTATATTGAAGAAAAAAAATATAAATTTTAAAAAGATAACATGCAATGTCAAAATAAATATTGGTTAAAAAACTTATTAAAATATTAATTAATTTTCTACATGTATACTATTATATTATTAACAAAATTCTCAAGAAACAAAATCAGAATGGTGTGTATATATATATATATCATTTTTCTTCTTTAGGCATTATTTTTATTATATTACGAGAGAGAACCAAACTCCTTTAAAACTTATACATGTTTTTAGAACTAGACAAGTTTTTGTTTTTTTTTTTTCCATTGAATATAAAAATAAACATGACAAACTAAGGAATTAAACATGTTGCAATTCCTCTTATATCAATAATACTGGATAAAATTATTAGCAGGTCTCATAATATTATTATTGTTGTTGTTGTTGTAATTTATGAAGAAAAAAAAAACAGAGTTAAAATTTTGTAATGTTATTGGTGAAGTTACTGAAACTTCAAATAAACATCGAGTTTTTTTTATGACTGCTCTTAAACTTGAGTATTTGAACTTGAATGTTAGGCTATATATTTCTTGTAAAATAAGTATCATGTTCAATCAAAGGACTCTCTAATAATTAATTTAGTAAATAAAGTGAAGAAAAATAAACAGAACCATGTAAGACATAGAGAGAGATTTAATAAAGTTGTATAGAATGTGTGTTCTTCTACCCCCATTGTATGAGTGGCTTGGGGTGTTAATATACCATGACCCGTTAAGATCACATAACGTACCTGATAAGAAGTATAGAGCAATAATAAGATAGCCTACATAATGAAAAGTAGGGGAAGTTAGGGCAGAGAAGTTACATCATAACTGTTTACATGCTTTCCTGACTAAAAATAGCAAAGACTATGCATACAACCAATAAAATTCATTTGGTCCTGTATATAGTTAGGAGAATATTCTTACCATTAAAATAGGGCCCAGTAAAAGTTGTGAAAAAAAACCCATATCTATTTGAAGTTTTATTAACTTCATCAATGACATTATTTTTGAAAAATTAAACAAAAGCTAGTTAATTTCCCTCTCATTACTAATTTTCTAAAAAGATTTCATAACGAACAACATGGAAACTCCAAGAGGGAGAGTGATTATCACTGCAACATCAATTCTCATGGTATCACCACCTTGCATATCATATAAGAGCATTAACTAATTTAGTTCTAACCACTAATGAATAGCTTAGAGCCACTCCATTTCCACCACATACCATAGAACTAATCACTTGTAACCTCTCCTCTTGTACATAAATAATTTCACTTTCGAGAGACGATTGGATAAAATGACATGTAAAAAAGTAGATTAAACCATCACACCTCTATCATGCTAGAAAGCCATCAACATGATAAGTGCTCTTAGACTAAGTCTTTAAAATATGATCTTCATAAATCAAAAGGAAAAACAATCACAAGTCATGGAAATAACTATAAGAATCACCACCATCATCGCCCCCTACAAGATCCCTTTAAGTTGTCCTAAACAAAAAAGAAAATGATAAAAGTATGAAAACAAAGGTCTTGATCATCAAATAAAAGATTTCTCGATATGTTATAATGTATTAAACATTAATCTCCTCAAGAAGGTTATCACCATGAAGATGAATCTAAACAATTATGACAAGCTCACTGACCCAAAAAAATAAGTACGAATGTTATGAGTAGTATTGAGCTGATCATACAAGACAACAACACTATATATAAAATTAGTCCCACTATATTTCCTGGATATGCACAGACGTGTTACTATAATTTAGGACCTAATTCCATCCCAAACTTCTCTGACTTATATAGTAAGCTTATGCATATTTTAGCATAAGTATATGTTGGATGTCATGGTCGCACACATTAATTATCCTAACTTAAAACATAACACACAAGATAGTATAGAGCAAGTAAGGAGTCGATCCCCACGAGAAAGGTCTAGGTCAAATTTTTATACTATATGATATGCAATTTGGGGGGGGTTGGAAGTTATCTAAGCTAAAACAAAAAAAAAACAGAAAACTATCAAGCGAAATTAAATAAAATCAAAATATTATCAAGAGAAAAAACTCTGGTTTGAAGTAAACATCCACCTACATAAATCAGAACTAATCATTAAAACGATACATTAATTTTATATTCTGAATATTTATCCTTTCTTAACATTAGTTAATTAACAGATCCGCTGTATAACTAACCCTAACCATCAAATAACCACAGTGTCCGCACTAGTAATTTAATTGAATTACAGCATTAAAAACTAGATAAATTGATTAATCTTGACAACATGACTATCTGCAATCCATGTTTGATTTGTTTGAATGTTCTCTCTAAGGTTAATAACATAGATCCGCCATAATTGTTAAACTTAGTTGCTTTACAAGTTCATATACCACAACTCCGGTTTTGATATCAAACTTAGCAACAAATTATCTATAATAATAACTTAGAGTCCGCTCTAGCAATTAAATTAAATAAATCATAGGAGAACAAACATAGGAGAACAAACATATTCATCATATAAACTGAAAAGAAAAGGTAAAATAAATCTCATAGTTCTTGAAATCCGAAGGTTTTCATGTCCTTGCCACCAAGAAAAAGAGTTCAGTCTTGCATGTCTACTGAACAATTAATCAGAAAAAATGAAGAAAACATGATTTTGGGTTTTTCCAAGGAAAGGGGCATTTTTTCTCTCTTGGCTGGCCCTCTCTCTTTTCCTTTCTCTCTTTCTTTTTGCATCCTAGGAAACCTTAATCTCTTTTTCTACAAAATAGTCCTTTACTAAGTAGATAATTTATATTTAAGTCTTTCAACAACTATTTTCCTAAAAAAAATAAGAAATAGCCTTGCATAAAATATTCAAGCTTTGACCTTTGACTTATAGGAGCTAAATTGCCGAAATAAAGACTTGGATGATGGTTTGGATTCTTTGAGAAGTACTTTAGACTTGTTTCTTCATAAAACCTGTCTGTTGGCAAAATTCATGTCTCATCTTAGAAAACTCATATCTCTTTTATATGAGATCTTTTTTTGCCGAAGTTTGGTAAGTTGATAGGTCTTCAAGTCAGGAATCCAAAACAATTGAGTTTACATCAAATAAACTTCTGTAGCTCAAGATATTCAAGTTGGAATGGCTGAAGGTCAACACTAGCAAAATGCAAGATTTAAATTTGAAGGTTGTGATCTCCATGCTATTTCTCTTTTTATTTTTCTTGCCATACATGTACACAAAGGTATGGATGTTAGCTTTCTAATGCCACTGCAATCACTTCGTTTCGACTTCTAGAACTCAAGCTCTGCATAAAACATCGATTGGAGATCAAATCTGTCAATTATCTCCAATTTACTTCTTTTTTAATCTTTCATCCAAAAGTGCCTTCAAAACATAAAACAAAGAATATCAAGGCATTTTATGTATAAAACATAAACAAAACACGAGGTAAATGTAGGTAAAACTATCAAATACTATGGTTGTATGCACCTACAAAAAAAAAGTTTAACTAAACACTTCCCTATCTTTTAACGGGAAAATGAAAGTACCAAGACCTATATAAAGAAATTTGGTGAGGAGATGCTTAAGGTAGAAGGTTTACTTGAGTCTATCAATATGGAGGCCTTAATCAGTGGGGTGCACAACTACTCTTTGTAAGAGCAATTATACTCCCTCCTCGAAAAGAACTCGCTAATGGCGTGAGCAATTATAAGTCATGGAGAGCCATATTTATCTAGAAGAAGGAAATTGAGCTAAACAAAAACATTTTTATTTTTATAGATATAGAAAGAGGAATATCCAAAACACAAACGCCTTTTTAGTAGCTCCCAAACATTTAGAAGTAACCCCAAAGATCTAGTACAGATAGACTTATATATCTTAAATTGATAACCACTCATTTGAACACTACAAAATAGAAATGGTGACATCTATCATAGGAAAAGAATTTTTTTGTACCCACCTCCAATAAATGGACACTAATAAATTCAATCTCAAGAAAAAAAGATTTCCATAAAGATAGGAGACATGATATAGAGGAATACTACACTCTTAAAAAAGAGATAAATAGAAATATCCCTAAGGGATATCTCTAGTAATTCATCAAAAAAAAGAGAAAAACATGAGAAGTAAAGAGAATAAAAAGCATAAGACATTTCTAGAGACCAGAACAATTTTAAGAGAAATCTCTGCAGGAGAAGATTCCAACACTAGTTAAAAGATTATGAAAAGAAAGTGTTATTCTTTTCATGGCTACAAAACTCTTAGCATGAGCCCATCATTTTCACTTTATAATATTCATATGGAGTGATTTTTCCCTCATAATGATGTGTTAGCAATTATATCAATCATTTCTAACTGCAAAGTGCACAAGGCATTTGTTTATGATGAAAATGTTGTCAATATTATCTTCAAATATGTGATGATAAAAATAGGTGTCGATTTATCTAAGTTGATGCTAGAGATTGAGTTTATTCACGAAGTGATATACCCAGAATGACTGGTCAACATGGTTATAGTGAAAAAAATGAAGAGAAATGGCGTATATGTGTGGACTTAACCAACCTCCATAACTTGTTTAAAATATAGTTTTTTTCCTACCTAAACTAGATTAACTAATTGACTTCACAACTGATTTTAAATATTTAAGCTCCTTGAATATTAATTCAGGTTATCACTAGATACTTATATATCTTAATGATAAGGATAAAATTGCATTTATCATTAACCAAAGAAGTTTATATTATTGAGTCATGCCTTTTGGTCTAAAAAATGCTAAAGCCACTTAACAAAGAATGGTGAACAAGGCTTTCAAAGATCAGTTGGGTAAGAACATGAAGGCTTGTATTAACAATATACTAGTTAAAAGCATGGATTTTAAGGAACACCTTCTAAATTTATTAAAGGTCTCCTCTATTCTACACCATCACCAAATTAAGTTAAAACCCTTTAAGTATTCCTTTTCCATGAAGAGAGGAATATTTTTTAGGTTCTTCGTTACTAGTAATGAAATTGATCCTAATCATTAGAAAATTTAGGTCATCTTAGATATGACCTTTTCTCAATATATGAAAGGGATATCCAGATGCTAATATGAAGAATTTTCATAATGAATAGGTTTATCTCTTATATAAGAAAACATTTATTGTCTTTCCTTAAAACTCTAAAAGATACCTCTAGTTTTGAATGGACTCTAGTGTGTTAATGAGCTTTTGAAAAGCTCAAGTCTCACTTACATTCTTCAAAATTCCTATCTCAACCAAGGAATAAAAAGGATATCTTTTTTTTTTTATCCAGTGGTAGCAAACCTGGTAATTAGTATAGTGTTGGTACAAGAAGAGAAAAAGGATCTAGAACCTAGTACATTATACTAGTAGGATTCTCTAAAACATAAAAGCTAGATACTTGAAAATTAAAAAGGTGACCCTTATCTTAGTTAATGTTGCGAGAAAGGTGAAGCCAAACCTCCAAGTACACTAGGTGATTGTGTTGATTGACTATCCTCTTAGACAAGTTCTTTATAAACCTGATATATCAAGACGATTTATCAAATAAGCCATTGAGTTAAAGGAATTCATAATCTAATACCAACCTATACCAATCATAAAGACGCAAGCCCTAATAGATTTTATTATAAAATACTTGCATTTATAGTATCACCAATAGTAGAGTAGCTTATGGTGGTAGATTCCAGGTTGAGCTTAAATCTATAGGGATTGCATGTGGATAGATCCTCCAACATAAATGGAATTGAAGTTGCGATTATGTTGACAAGTCTTAGCAGGTAAACCTTTAAGCACAAACTTTATTTTGAGTTATGTTATTTTAACAATGTAGAAGAATATAAAGCACTACTGGGTAGTCGTAATTTGGTAGAAAGTTTTAATGTTTATTCTTTTCATGTATATAATGACTCACAACTCATAATAGGGTAATGGAAGGAATAATTCAAAGCCAATGAGCCATTCATGATCAAATATAAAAATAAAAGTGTTCGTATATCTGAACTTAAAGAAAGAATAAGAAAAGTCAACCTTTATAAGGAAAATTACGTAGTGGAAGAATGATAAGGTTTACATCCTCTCAAAATTGGCTAGTAATAATCTAGTGTAGTTACCTCATGATGTTTGGATAAAGGTACTTGAAAATTCTAGCGTGGAAGAAAAGGAAAAGGAAATTGTGACCATTGTTCAAATTGCGTTAGAAAATGAAGATTGAAGGACTCCACTCAAGTAGTATCTTTTTATAAAAGAATTATTATTATTATTATTATTATTATTATTATTATTATTATAGGAACTATTAAATTAACAGGATGAGTAATTGGGTATTGTCTTATAAATAGTGTGTTATATATAAGGTCAACCATAAAACTCTTATTGAAATGTCTTCTCTTTAAAAAAAAAAATTGGATATAACCTCAAAAAAAATCCATGAAAGGATTTGTGGTATTCGTATAAAAGCTAGGACCCTAGCTACCAAAACCATGCAAGTAGACTTCTATTGGCCTTCCATTTTAAGGGACGCCACTCATTGATGAAGAAACATGATAAGTGTTAGAGATTTACTACCCTACCTCACTAATTATTTTCTAAGTAGACCACTATTACATCTTTGTAGTTATTCTTATAGTGGAGAATAGATATCACAAAGTCATTCTATAAGACATCAAGTAAAAAGCAATTTGTTCTAATTGTAGTATGATATTTCATTAAATAAGTTGAGGTCAAAGCTCTAGCTTAAATAACAGCAAACAAAGTTATTTTATTTTTAAGAAAAAGTATTATTTGTTGCTTTAGACTTTCTAAGGTTTTGATCACTAACAATGGTATTAGGTTTGACAATAGAAAAATAAATAGTGTTAGAAACTTCAGATTGAACATAAGTTTTTCTTTGTGTCCCACCCAAAAAAAACTAATGGACAAGTATAGCTTACAAGCATGCTTAATTGAAATGGATTAAAGAAAAAAAAAGATGAGAAGAGTTAAGGGAGAATGTGCTAAATTTCTTGACAAAATCATGTGGGTTTATAAAACCACCCATAAAACTTCACTAAAAGAACAAACCCTTTTCTAAAGTTATTAAGCTTCTCCCTATTTCATATGTGATTCTTTTTATTTTCATTCTTTCCATTTACTAACTTAATTGTCAAAGGATTTCCTTCATTAAATGGGTTGAGGTCAAAGCCCTAGCTTAGATAACAACAAACAAAGTTATTTTATTTTTAAGGAAGAATATTATTTGTTGGTTTGGATTTCCTAAGGTTTTGATCATTAACTATGTTACTAGATTTGACAATAGAAAAATAAACAGTGTTAGAAACTCTAGATTGAACATAAGTTTTTCTTTATGTCCCACTCAAAAAACTAATAGATAAGTAGAGCTTACAAACATGTTATTTTAAATGGGTTAAAAAAAATAAGATAAAAGAAGTTGATAATGCAAAATATACATATGTTTTTAGTCCTTTACACTATGCTTTTTAATGTATTTTTAGCTTATCTAAGCTTATTAAAAGTTATTTTTATGAGTTTGGCATGCCTAAGAGACTTTGTGAATTAATTTCTAAAAGATAAGAATTTTAGTATTTTATGTTTCAGGCCTTGATTCTTGTGACAGATTTTTCACCATGTTATAATTTCAAAATGTGAACATGGGCTAACTCAAAGATAAAGTACATATATCAAGCTTTCCAGGAAGGTATTGTGGATAAAAATCCGAGTTCGTTTGGATCTCTAATCAGACCTATAAAATCGAGTTGAAATCTTACTTGCAACAGGATTTTTTTTTTCACACTATAGATTCAAACGGGCATATCTTGAGTCTCAGACATCGAAAGCATATGATTCAAAAGTTCAAAATCATCTACACATATATGGCTACAACTGTTATAAAAGATTTCAGGTCAGATAAAATCGTTTTAAAGGCAAAATTCCAGACACAATCTAAAGAAATAGGTTGGTCTCTTGATCTGATGAGGAAACTAATGATATCGAACATTCCAATACATCTGAGAGTTTGACATAGAAAAGATAAGCTTTAGAACCAAAGAAAGGTACATATCAAGCCTCTAGCATGCCATGAATGAAAGAATATAGTTGAGATGGTCGGATATTACAAGAAACAAAGTCTAAGTTGCACGAAAGTTGGAATTACAACAGAGTTGTGACAGTAGTAGAGTTCGTTTTCAACACAAGTTTTGAAGGATTTAACCAACCTTAAAGACTAGATAAAGAAGAAAGGATTTAAGTAGCACAAGGACTTTAATTAGCCTAATAATTCTAAAGAAATTTGGCAGCCAAGGGGGAGAATAAATAAAGCAAAACACGGCTGAAACAAGGGCTCAACAACATTCTCTTCTTCTCTGTTGTTGTCAATTTTCCAACAGCTATGAACTAAACTTTGGCTTTTGGTTCAAGAGGAATATATACCATCTCCATTAGCAAGTTGTGAGAAGTAATGTTATTATTGTAATTCTTTCAAATTTAAGTATTTATTTTTTTCTTATGCAGAATTATGTTATTGATTGTTATTCAAGCTTATTAATTGTTTTAAGATGACATTTATGCTTTCTAGTTTCTTTCAATCCATAATTGTTGTTAGTGGCTAGAGTAAGAAACAAAATAATTAATTTGATTGCTATAACTCTCATCTTGTTTTATTTAAGAAGAATAAACTAAGTTAAATTGTCAAGGTTTTAAACGTTTGCTTAGAATTATTTCATAGACTTTACTCCTAAGACTACTACCGAGTGAATGAGAATTGCTTTTAATATTAAATTTGCTTGATTGTAAGAAATTGATTAGAGAGCTTTGTCTAATTACTTTACTCGTAATCTCATTGATTTCCCTCAACTTTAAAGGATATCGAATTTTTTTGCTTGATGTGAAAGAATATTTATTTTACTTTGATGATCAATATTTTTATAGGAATAGATGTATAGACCCTTGAATTAAGTTAATGACATATCAATTTATTATTTTTATTTTTATAATTCTTTTCTTTAATTTTTTATTCAAATCTCCCGTTATTTCAGTATATTATAGGAAGATTAAATAAAATTTCTCTTGGGTTCGACCTAGTTTTTACGATCATACAACAAATTTATTTTGTTTGTAATAATAAAGTTAAAATAATATTTTGAAGATTCTGAAATTTTTTATTCAAATCTCCCGTTCTTTTTTATTTCAATATATTGTAGGAAGATTAAATAAAAAAATTTGGATTTGACCTGGTTTTTATGATTATACTATAAATTTATTTTGTTTATGATAATAAAATTAAAATTATATTTTGAAAATTTCAATGACCAAAAAAAGTTAAAAGAAAATAAGCTGAAATTCTGGACAAAATCATGTAAACATATAGCAACACCCATAAAACCTCCATGAAAGAACAAACACTTTCTATAGCTTCATTCAGTTTCTCGTGTGTGATTCTCTTTATTTTATTTCTCTCCACGTACTAACTTAATTAACAGAGGATTTTCTAATTGAATAGGGGGCCACCATGGAGAGAAATGTTTTGCTTATTAAGAAAAGGAAAATCCTCCTATTCTAATTAGCCCAACATTCAAGCCCACCTGATTGTGTTCTGTCAATGTTATTAATAGGTTTTTGTCCTTTTCCCCTTAGCGTGGAATGTTACTTTCCGCACGTATATCTAAAATGAAACAATTAGGTGCTTTGTTCGAAAAGGGATTTCGGCTCATCGTCCAAGCAAAGGTTGCTTTCAGGCCAATGTGGGGAGGTCCATGGACTGGTCCATTTAGAGACAGAATTATTTTTGTAAGAAATGGGGTTCAAGACCAACACGCCTGTTTCATTTTCTCATCCTCGGACAAAAACCAAAGGCACATGCAAGACGTCACCAGTTGTCTTGTAGCATTCTTTCAGGCAGATAGTCAGCTTAAGAGTTGCATCAAGTGAAAGTTTCTCACTTGCAAACCCCATTGTTTATATCACACACATGAGAAATCCAGATAAAATGTGTAGTAGCTAGAAGCATGAAAACTCATAAATGGGCATGAAAACACTCGGGAAGAGATCAAAACATGTAGGATACCACTCCCCTCCTCTAATCTCATGACTGTGCAGACAACAATAACCAAAACAAAGTTTTGAAAATGAACCAAAGGCCCTTGCCATCTGTATAATATCTTTGTTTCAGAACCCAGCAAGTTAACATATGGGCCAGCCTCCACTTTGGACTTACTCGTGCCTCCTAGTGGATGTTATTTGTCATTGCTAATTTCAGCGCTCTCTCTCTCTTTTATGGAAAATAATATGAGTACATCTATACATTGAAGCTTCGCTATTATAAGTTTGTTGATTTTTACTCTCTTTTTTTTAAATAAATTTTCTAGCTAGAGAGGAGAAAGAAAGTAACCTGAGACAATTAGCCGACTAATTGATAAATGCTTTAGATTTCCCAGAAGAATTCAGAATTGAACAGGACATGATTGAATATATATATATATATATATATATATATATATATATATATATGAAACATGTGACAAAGTACCTAGGTTAGCTTGATTTAAATATTAATGTCATGGATGGTATAGAAAGAAAGACAATTGGAGACAGACTGAATGAAGATACATAGCATGATCTTGACAAGGAAGTGAATTATACAAGAAACTTTCTGAGGCACTAACTCCTCCAGCAATTAAGGACTATCCATTGAAGCTAGCCCTAAACAAAACAACACTTATCATCACAGAATCAAAAAAATACAAAAGGCAAACAAGCATTGTTTTTTTAATGAAAACGGAGTTGTAGCTGTAGAACAGCATGCATATAACAAAGCCGACGTGTGAGTTGCTTGGGAGCCTTTGGATTGCCGGATAGATTATTAATTAATTAATAAAACCCAATTCAGACGCCAGGAATTCGATGGTGATTGGTGAACTCCTATGGAAATAGAGGGAGTGCGTCCTATCATATGATCTGTCCCTGCTACATGCAAAAAGTAAAATGTGAGTGCATTCCATCTTTTTCACTAGAGAACAATTATTATTCGTTCCCAAGTTTTAACAAGGAGAAAACTTCTTCAAAATGTCACAATTCATGTCTTTTTAGGACATGGCAGCCTGCCTTTACAGTGTACTCTCGTCTTAAAGATCACAGGAACTTCAACACAAAAAAGTAGTTGAAGTAGCTAAAATAGTTGCAAGACTGGTTAGGTAAGTCAGATTTTTTTAAAAAAAAAAAATAATTATTTGGGTTAAGATAGATTCCTCTAATACTTGATGGGTCATCGAGCCATTGTGTCTGGAACTTACATATCACCTTTAATAATGGAAAAAGAATAGTCAAAGAAAGGAATTCAGGCGAGCTTGTTCTGCCTAACAAGCCACTTGTTGATTCATCTGTGGATGCAGCATGGCCACGTTTCCTATATAAAGAAGCTCCTAAACCAACTACTCAAGCTAATCGAAACATATTTTCAAGCCATCACTGTTTGCAGATGATCAATAATGTTTGATATTACAGTGGTGTCTGCGGTTACAATATGCAAGAAAAGTAAAGTTTAAAAAAAAAACATTAATGAAGAAAAAAATTCAAATCAAAATATATATATTATTATTTAAAAATACTAAAAAAACAACATATATATATATATATATTAACTATGCATACAGTTTTTTTTTATTATTAAATATTTTTATAAGCGCAGTTGATGAAACACAAAAACAAACCAGTCCAGTTTGTTATTGCATTTTAAATAGGGTTATATAAATTTTATATCATTTTGATGTGTTGAGATTAAAAATAATTTAAAAAAAATAAAAAATATATTTTAATATATTTTTAAATAAAAAAACTTTAAAAAACCACAATTATCATATTCCAACCACAAATGCCAAGTTTAGTTGCGTGAAAATAGTACAAGAATAATGTGAGAGCAAGAAAGAAGCTTCGGAGTCTTTGACTTGGTAAATTTTATCGCTAAAAAATATTAGAGGGGTACGTACCATTTCCCTTAATTTCTAACTTTAATCCTCCTCGAAGAAAATCCAACACCAATTCGATGCATAGAAAAAACTCATCATTAATTCATAATTAATATCTCTAATCTTTTGACTTTAAATGACATTAGCGACATAAATGATGATACCAAAATCATTACAAAGAGATCGATCATGAATAAAGATGAGTTAAATCTTAGATCATAACACCATATTAGTGAGCTTTATATATTCATACACTAATTAATATTAATAAATCCATATTACAAGAAAAGATATGATTCACAAAAAAAAAAATTAATTAACTAAAGTCAAATAACTAATTGAGTAAAATTAGTTAGAAAAATACAGAAAAGTACTTAATTTTTTATTAATTGTTTGAATGTCTCTATAATGGCTAAATTAATGTACAAATAACTATCCATCTCATCACATTTATCTACGATGAACTTGTCTTCTCGATGGAATATTGTGGATTCAATCGTCCATTGTATATTTCTGTGTTATTTTCCATTTCGTGACGAAGACATTTCTTTGCCAAATCTAGCTAGAACCCCTTGTCAGCATCACGAGCGAGCTGAGGTACGCTTATGGTCTCAACAATTCCTTAATTACATTCCCATAGTCTTAAAACTCATTTTCAGCTACTTAGTTTAGATTAGTTGGTATTAATATCTCCTTTTTGTTTGAAAGATTTCAGCTTTTAACCTCTTTTATGTATAAACTACAACCCAATGGTAAACAGTATTTAATCTCACAATATTATATATGTACAAATTAAATGAAATGAACAAATAAATGTGGGATTAGTTTATTCACCGGTTTCAACTTACAAAACAAATTATATAAATGCACCGCAACCCAGGCTATGCTCTAAACCTCCAATGCTTGAACTTTTTAGGATCAGGTATTATTATATTTGCGAGACCGATCCATACTTTAAGATATTTATAAGAATATCTTTTATATTTTCATGATTTATGAGGTATTTTTTCTAACTTTATATGGGATATTTTACTATAAGTATATAATTGGCAATCAGAATTGTCTCCCTTTACAAGTTCTGAGGTACTTTTGGGCTTATTATAGCATTCATTTTTTTTTCCTTTAATGTTCTTAAATTAACCATCTTGCAAACCAAAAATTTATTGACTTTGAATTTTTTCATACTAGCATCTTTAGTCTTATACTTTTTTTTTCCAAAGCTTCCAACAGTCCCTAAGCACTTTTGATTGAACTATACATATCATATACTATATTTTTCAATTTATTGAAGATATAGTTCTTGCACATTAAATTACTATAATTACATGCATCCACAACTACCACAATAGTAGAATCGAATTCATTATCTAACAACTTTGGCATTTTCTCAGTCAAGAACTTTGTCAAGTTCAAGGTGGTTAAATAAATTAACATCTTTTATTATCATTTCTTGAAGTTTAATCCATTGAACTTATAACATGCATCATGTGAATATAATATCAATATGTTAACCTTATGACATGTATCTTGTGTATATATCTTCTTAAATTTTTATCACTTTACTATGATCTTTCTTATAAGAACTATTGATGGTATAGAATAAGAATTTCCCAAATTAACAAGTTCCTTATTGTTAGAGTCGATAACGAATCCTTTAATTTGAAGGAAATCGTATGTTAAAGGATACTTTCAAATATAACTCTACTTTTCAGTTTATTTTTTTAGTGTGTAGAAATGAAAATCTTTTTCCTCAAACTCAAATATTATTTACATTTCTCTATTTCCTGATAAACCTTAATTTTTAATTTTTTCCAATAAGAAAAAAAAAGAAAACTAAAAAAGATTTATGTATACATTTATGTTAGCATTTGATGGTGCATAAATATTTTTTTAAGAAAAAAATTCTAACCATTTGAGCCAGACCCAAACAACTAGCAATCATAATTGTTTGGTACAAACCCAAATGGTTAGGAGTTGTCACAAAATACATATAGAGGAGTGATAGTTAGAATTGCATGGCCAAGTGGATTTGTGTGTACATGCAAAGCTGAAGAGAAGGAGGAAAAAATGAAGAAATTGAAAGAGTTGAACAAAAACAAAGTAAAGAGAAAAATGGACTAGAAAAATATGAAAAGAAAAGATGGGATGTCAAGGACACACCGTAGCTATGAAGATGGTATCTATCATACTAATGGAATGATCATGATAAGAATAATATAAAAACATCAAAGAAGACCACAATTCAATGCCAGAGTGAGCTACATGCTCCATTTAAAAGTGGTGGGGTGCTCACTCATATGGCACATGTAGTACACATGCTAGGTATAAGAAAGTATAAAACTTGGGCCTAGATGGTTGTAACTCTCTCTCTCTCTCTCTCTCTCTCTCTCTCTCTCTCTC
>Ga0325414_1003934_pt1 | contig 15490 bp, 7 predicted proteins | sample PopdelMetagenome_8_FD_206183 | JGI IMG/M metagenome (GOLD analysis project Ga0325414, IMG submission 206183) | Populus deltoides microbial communities from Bellville, Georgia, United States - Leaf-PdKOR-R3 | ecosystem: Host-associated > Plants > Phyllosphere > Phylloplane/Leaf | place: USA...
TTTTCTTTTTTCGTCTCCTCTCTCTCTTCAAAATAGATTTGTTGATTTTATGTGTAATGAAAAGTTGTGAAGTATGACAATAAAAATTGAAGCATTTGCTTGAATCTTGTCCTGAAAACTTAACATGATCAAAGATCTCATAGACTGGGCTAAAAATCAACTCCGTAACACACACGAATGAACTTGTATAAGGAATATTGACTAGGTTAAAACATTTCTCTCCTCAATTTCTCTGCTGTTCAACTTTTTGATATTCAAGTGGATAAAAACAAACTCGATTGTTGCTAATTCATAATAAATTCTTGGACATTAGAGAAGAGAGCTGAAATCCCTCTTTCATGAAGTTTACTCTGGCAGCAGCCACTTGTAAAGAAGATTTGTACCGTTGTTTCACTTGTGTGTGAGAAACTCGTTCTGTTCTGCTGCTAGATGTTAGAACAAAATACCAACGGGCCGTGATAGTCTGCACTTGTTGAGCGTCATTTGCCTTTACAAAATTCCTTGCACCTCCTTTGTTATCATTTGCTTAGACTTTGCCATATGAATTTTTATTTTGAGAGAAAAAACACGAGGTAAAATTTCCTTTGAAAATACAAGAACACCTCTTTACTCGTTAGGGGGGGTGGATTGAGATAAAATTGAAGTCATGTTCAACTTCAAATGCCTAAGGGAAGCTTTGTTTCAACAATATAGAGTTGCCTGTGTTAATTGAAAAGGACAATTGATGAATTGCAAGTCAAAGCATTTGAACCGGAAAGGGGCATCATCTGCCTGTTCATGATTTGAAGGAGGAAGGATAGAATTAATAATAGTTCAGTACCCAATTCCACAACAAATTTGAAGTACTAGCTGCAGATTCATTTTAAAACCCTACATACTAAAGAAGAATAGAAACCAGCAACTGGAAGTTGAGGTTCAAAAGAAAGAAAATCTACTGATAGTCTTGCTGATATTCCTCTCCTTCCTCCTCCTCCTCGTATTCTCCTTCCTCATCAGCTGTTGCATCTTGGTATTGCTGATACTCAGAAACCAGATCATTCATGTTACTCTCCGCCTCAGTGAACTCCATCTCATCCATTCCTTCCCCAGTATACCAATGCAAGAAAGCCTTCCTCCTAAACATGGCAGTAAATTGCTCACTAACCCTCCTAAACATCTCCTGTATAGATGTTGAATTGCCAATAAATGTGGATGCCATCTGAAGACCAGTAGGTGGGATATCACACACAGTTGACTTTACATTGTTTGGAATCCACTCAACAAAGTAAGAAGAGTTCTTGTTCTGCACGTTCAGCATCTGCTCGTCTACTTCTTTTGTACTCATCTTGCCACGGAACATGGCTGATGCTGTTAGATAGCGTCCATGTCGCGGATCAGCTGCGCACATCATGTTCTTCGAATCCCACATTTGTTGAGTGAGTTCTGGAACTGTCAAAGCTCTGTACTGCTGCGAGCCACGGGATGTGAGTGGTGCAAAACCCACCATGAAAAAGTGAAGACGAGGGAACGGTATCAAGTTCACTGCAAGTTTTCTCAGGTCAGAGTTCAACTGACCAGGGAACCTCAAGCAGCATGTAACCCCAGACATTGTTGCAGATATCAGATGATTCAAGTCACCAACTGGTCTCAAATACAAGGAAAAACACAATTTGTTATATTAATTTGTGTTGCTCTTAACCATACAGTGCTTAAAATTATTTATTTATATACACAACATAAAGCAATCATATTCATTCAATTAACAGAACAAAAAGTAGATGGAGAACGTAGTTAACAAAGAACTTACAGCTAGGAGTGGTGAGTTTCAGAGTCCTGAAACAGATATCATACAAGGCCTCGTTATCGAGAACCATACACTCGTCAGCATTCTCGACAAGTTGATGAACAGACAAAGTAGCATTATAAGGCTCAACAACTGTATCAGACACCTTTGGAGAAGGAAACACAGAGAATGTCAACATCATTCTATCTGGGTATTCTTCTCTAATCTTCGATATCAATAGCGTTCCCATTCCAGACCCGGTTCCACCTCCAAGTGAATGACACACTTGAAACCCTACATACATATCAAATCAAATAAATAAATAAACCCAGTTAAAACCCCATGAGCAAAATAATCTTAATTTGTTAAGTACACTAGATTATTATAGCAGTAACCTTGCAAGCAGTCACAATTCTCGGCTTCTTTTCGAACAACATCGAGGACAGAATCGATGAGTTCAGCGCCTTCAGTGTAATGACCTTTAGCCCAGTTGTTTCCAGCACCAGATTGGCCGAAAACGAAGTTGTCAGGTCTGAAGATCTGACCATAGGGACCAGATCTGACGCTGTCCATGGTTCCAGGCTCCAAATCCATGAGGACAGCACGAGGAACAAACCGACCGCAACTAGCTTCATTGTAATAGACATTGATTCTTTCAAGCTGGAGAGGGGAGTCGCCTTGGTAACGGCCGGTGGAGTCTATGCCGTGTTCTGCACAGACGACTTCCCAGAACTTGGCTCCTATTTGGTTGCCGCATTGCCCGCCTTGAATGTGAAGGATCTCACGCATTTTTGCTTGTGGTTTTGTAAGAAAAATGTATAGAAGAAGAGAGGATTTTGAATTCGGAGAGAGGGAATCGGGCAAATGGAAGATTTTATAGAGGAAAGGGAAAGGGGAAAGCGAATATTTTATTTAGAAACGGTAAGTTGGGCTGCCTGCTATTTCTAACGGATAGGAATCCAACGGTTAAAACTTGTAGAGGGTTTTTGAAATTCAAATTTTCAAATTCGTGGGTTACAGCTGTCCGTACATAAACAGCAGAGCCTCTCGTCTGATTGCCTACCTTCCATGCTATTTATGATTTACGAATTGATTACAATTTTGATCCTTGTAGTTTAATAAAACTAATTAAGTGGTCCTTGTAGTCTAAAAGATAATTAAATAATCCCTTGCACCAATGACAATCCTCAATTTAGTGGATTTTTTTTATTTTTCTATCCAAGAACACCTTCCTTCCTCCTAATCATTTCATCCATGGAAAAATAAAATAAATTGGAAAAGAACATTGAAATCTATAGAATGATCAAGCTATAAAATATAAACAAAACCGAAAAACATAGGGACTAAAAATCAATTTGTTAAAAGTGTAGGGAGTAACTAGTTAATTGTTTTAAGCTACAAGGACTAAGTTAAAATTAACACTAAATTTGGCAGCTAAACAGAATCTCCGATTTTCTTTTTATAATGAGAATGAACAGAATCTCCAGTTATTATGTTCGAAGCAGAATAGTACAGTTCCTATTTATATTTCAACCCATGACAGTATCAGTACAAAGCTAACATTTTTCAGCAATACAAAATTCAAAAATTAAGCCACAATTCCCTGGTATATGCCTACTTAAAAGCGAGATAAATATTATATTCCACGTAAAACAACTGAAGCTTTAATGGAAGGGTGTGGGTGTATAAGAAAACCCCAGAGAAAGTATACCGCCACCAGAAAAAGCTTCTTTTCCCGGAAGAGGCCGTCCCTTGTTCCTTGCATAGACAAGCACACTTGATGATGCAGGGTTAGCTCCATGGATTAGAACCGAAGTTCCACAATAGATTATTGAGACATTATGAAGAAAGACCCGAAAAGAAAGGGAAAAGGCAGCAAGCATTAATAAATGATAACCCAAAGCCCAACTGAAGGGCCGCATATTCCTAGAACCACCTTGTACACTCTGTTTCTTTTCTTCTTCCGTACTGCGCCTTTAGACAACAATCCAGACGCTGGGTTCATACTTGATGATAGGCCGTTATGATCACTCTCCGAAGATGCATGCAATTCCTTGGCCATGTATTTTCGGCAAGAAATATGATTTTGAAGTTTAAAAAGAAATTCCCACCGCCTAACAATGAACTCTCAGGGGTGGGAGCATCCAACAGTATCAAGACCCACAGAGACAACATAAACATTCATTAAATTCAGGTAACGAGGGCCTGCCTGCCTACATGCTATCTTCTGTTAAATCTAGTGTTCAGAGAATCGTGACTAGACTCTTTTCTTATCCCGGTAACTTCATAAGAAACGTTTCCTGAAAATTATCCAAAGTCTACAAGCATCCTCTCATATTATTCAACTTTCTCCCAGTAACCCGCCATAAATCCCACACTAATGTAAAAGGAGATTGATTTGTTCATGCACATGCCTACTCCAAGCAGAAATTGAAACGGCTTAAATCGCCGGAAGAAACCATTTCGATTGTATTTGATAGCAGTTGTGTCTCAACATTTTACAACATTGTTCACCCAAGTGGACTTCAAAGCCATGTTGTGGAGAAAGGGAATTGAGACCATTATAAATTTTGCATCAAAACATCATAAAAATATTACATTTGATTTTGCTTTGTAGAAAGAGAATGAACATATATCCATTATTCTAGGTTTTGACTGGAGCTTCTTAAGAGGTAATACCAAAAGGTATTATTGTTAACTCTTTTTTTCCCCTTCAAACACAAGATCACGTAATGGTGTACAACATTGATGTCAACTAACTGATGAATAAAGCATAAAACATCACAGATAATTGAAATGAAAATGCTAGATACCCTCCACAAGTTAACTGACAAATAAGATGCAATCCACTACCAAATAAGAAACAAAATGAAAATGCTAGATACGCTCCACAAGTTAACTGGCAAGGTGGACTAAAAAGGAAACAGCTTTCAACATATTATTGAATCACAGACCTGTATAAAAAGTGTAAACTTTGGAATCGTTGCTTGATGAGTTCATAACAGAAGTGTACATCAGACATACACAGAAGATACTGCCCAATATCATCATTATCATCTTAAATCTCATTTAAATTTCTAAGGTATATAACTCAATTTTATATTGACGACAAATCTGTTGACTTGTAATAAATGAATTTCCAGTTTTAGATTTTTTGTTCATCCTGAAAGTGTCAAGAAATCACAGAACCACATATAATAAATTATTTATGGATGCATTAGTCCAATTAATATCCATTAGAAGAGTGGCACAGATAAATCAAAACATAGTACTTGCTAAAGGATACAGCATAACACTAGTGGATAATTTCTATTAAAAAATTGATGGAACATTACTCTGAAAAAAAGAGTTGTACCTTCAACAACAAACGACAGTAATTTATTTAATATGCCAATAAAGTAAAGTTCTTAGCATCAAATAGCTTGAACAGCTTACAATTAATCTGCATGTTAAGGCCACCAATTGTCTATTTTTTGCATAATGTTACTGTTAAGTGGGAGAAAGAGATTATATTCGAACTGTAAAAAGTAAAGATTCACATCTCCTATAGCATTTTCAGCTACTAGCACTTTCTTTTTCTTGTGTTGCTCCTACTTTGGATTCTCAGGCCCAGCAGCAGGTTTGTTTTGATGAAAGGTATCTTCTTAACCATTCATCAACCCTGTTGTTTTTTTGGACACCAAGCATTGCATCTTCACAAATGCATTATTTTCCCCAACATCATCTATGAAGTGCATTAGTTACAGATTCTGTTTTCCATTGAAGCATGCTTAATCTAAGAGCACGTGTCTGACACCAACTGCTGACAACGTTTATGTTATGGTACTGAGCACACTAACTTATCAATCATCACCAATTCTCATACACCAAGTCACCAACACAACATATATCTTTTACCTTCATGACATTTTGCTTTATTGACAACCATTTCTTCTAAACCTTCTTTTCTAATTCAATTGGTAAGATTCCAACCTACGTTTGTTTGTGTATACAGGGGGGGTAGAGAATTGTCCTAGTAGCATTCACGCTTGTTCACCATGGTATAAACAGGGAGAGGAAAAAAGTTAAGGGAGCATGCATTTCACCCCAAAACTGGATGTGATATTGACCTACAATTATACAGGGTTGCCCCTCAAAATTTAAATCGTGTTCATCCCTAAGCACTTAACCAAAACACCATTACATTTAACCCTGAAAATTTACTCTTTAATATTTTCTTCTTCATTTTTTAACCTTATCTAGCAGGCAAAATATGACATAACACCCAAACCAATGTTCAAGGGATTAGTTAATCGAAAATTTGACAACAATGACCTAGATGACAGCAGCTAGTATCTGTCTAGCATAGCTATTCAATATGATGTTGTCCATTGATGTGAGCTTTGTGTCCTAGTTTGAAGAATTAAAACACTTTTCTATCCAATAAAGAAGTCCACATGATGATCAATACCTAAGCATCAGGTAGAAAGATTGCCAGTACAACCCCGATGTTACAAATGAAGAAAAGCGACCAGACAGGATTCATTATTTGAGTGGAAAATTCTCAGAATCTTCAGGAATAAAAACCACAAACCTGGTGAAACAGAAGAAGAAGCAGGTTTGAAGTCCAGAGGATGTCTCCTAGTGAAAAGGCTGCGGCATTGCTTTGAGTAAAGCACCACTTTTTTGTTATAAGAGATGATAAGAGTTCATAAAGCATAAGAGGTCCATAAAAGAATCACAATTGCATAAATGAACCAAAATTAATATCAACTGAAGGAGTCACAATAACTTAGTGTTTTGAATTGTGTCTATGCAGTGATCTTGAATATTAAGTAAGTTTAGATGTTTTAAATGAAATCAGCATTCTTCAATTACTTTGGCAACATTTCAACTAGTAGCTAACAATAAGAGACCAGGTTATGACCACTTAATTGTCTATCAAGAGGACGAATCTGAAGCAAACATCAATGATTTTGTTGATATTATAATATTTGGGTCTAAATTTTCTGTATCTCACTTTCTTTAGCATTTAAGACCACAATTTATGAGTGTGTTCCTTTAATGGGTGTCTAAACTCGCAGCAACCCATGCTGTGGCAGATTATGAATGGCACAACCACAATTTATTTCAACCTAATTAGTTTGACAAGGCAGTAGTTTGAGGGGGAGGTTTGTGTAGTTCCTTATTTGCTTCTTTTCTTTTTTTCAGAAATTATATACCAGTGAAAACCTTGCTTGTGTGTTCCATGGCATCAATTTAAACACTGATGGTGTACCAATAAACTATGAAGCAGTTGATATAGTTTCTCCGAGCACATATTCTAAGCCTACAACTTCTAACATGTATTTTACACAGTGCAGTTGAACGCTCATAAACCTAGAGAAACAAATTTGGTTTATGATCCTTGACAAAGGCTTTATAAAGTATAATTAAACAGCGTACTTTACTTACCATGGCATGTCTCATCATACTGCAAGTGCAGAAAATAGCAGCTTCAGCTCTAAATGTATATACTATAGAATACAGAGTATAGTCCAGCCAGTCTCACCAAAAATACACAAAGCCAGAGGAGTAGTAAACCCTCTTCCCCAGATTGCAGATGACAATAATTTCATCATGTCCAACCCAGGCAAACCACATATTTTTCTTTTTATTCCTTTGTTTTTCTCTTCTTTTGTACAATGCAGTCAACGTTATAAGCTTTGTTTAAGAGTTGCATAATGCCCATCCTCTCTATCCTAAAATATACTAAGCTAGTGCTTAAGCCATTATAACCATAGCAGCCTGACTTCATATATGACACAAATCCTATTTGAAATATCCATTTACAATTGAGATTCATTTTTATTTTTCTTCTAACCTCCAATATTTTGTATTAATTATTTCCACGTCAAGGAGTGTCGATCATGTTTCATGATTTCCTTTAAACTAGCACCCTCATATGCGATTTCCTTTAAACTAGTACCTTCATATATGCAGCAAATTATTCAAAGTTCTCAAGTCCAACATATTATGTTTTAAAAACTACAGAAAAATGGAAAGGTATTATACAAAGGATTCACCACCCCACCTCCCGCCCCACAGATAAGGAATGCCAAAGATACTTAGGATAATAGAGAAATCAGCCAACCAAGATAAGAAAGCTATTCTAGAAGCCTCTTAGTTTTCTAATATCAGCTAGCCAATTTATACTTGATCCTAGTCATTTTCAAGCCTCTTAGTTTCCTAAGATTAGTATGCCTATCCTTGTCATTTTCAGCAATCAAATGCTTGATCATTAAGAGGGTGAAAAATCCACAAAAAAATTCTACTTCGGTAATAAAGAAAATTCAAATCATCAATACTAACAAGCAAAAGTTCGCGACTTACATCTGTTGGATGAACATAACCTCACCACATCTAAAAAAGACGACTGGGTAAACCTTTCCGCTGAACTTTCAGTCTTTTTGTTGTAGGCTTCACCCAAAAAGACAGGCCGAATTGAAAATATCTATTATAAAAAAAATTCACCAGAAAATAAAAATCAACACTATCAGAGTCAATGAATTGTGGCAGCATTATGCAGTGCCTCATGCTACCAAAATAATCAGCTACTATAATTTCAGCAATGAAGCAAGCTACTGGAAAGCAGCATTTTCAATCAATAAAACATAAAATCTGTTAAGAAATGTATTGGAGTCACCAGTTAGAAGAAATGGAATCTCTAATAGCATGGTCGATGGAATATATTATCCTTATTGAAGGTGCTAACAGTCAGATATTCAAGATGTAGTTGAAACCATCCAAGAAAGGGAGAGAAAAACAGCACTTAGTAGGCAGTCTTCACTTAAGAAAATGGAGCTTAATCTCGCTATCTTCTAACCAAGAAACCATCACACAATTCAAGTATCAAAAATATGTAGTTATCTCCACACAGCACAGCTATAGCTTCCTTTATTAGCAAATTCATGTATGACTATCAGTATACTTCATAAATCAGCCAGGCTCTTCTTAATTAAATACTCTCTCCTCATAGTTGCTTCCAATAAGTCAGCTTCCAAGAGAACAGCGTGCAAATCTTCTCAGATAACACAAACTATGAAACAAAACTTGGTTCGAGACTTGCCTACAAACCTCATAACACTGAGTTCAATTCCTAAATTTGATAAGAATTTCCAAATCCACCTCAATTCCCTCAAAACTTTAAGAATTTTATTCAGGCAGAAGATACTTTCATCTTATAAAATTTTGCTGCAATCGGTAGCAAAAATTGGCAGTGAATTACTATTCTTAATGTACAATTTCCAAGCTTTATTCTTTGAACATTAAGAATCAAGTGGAAAGATTCACAACATTCCAACATAAAGTAAAAGTAAAACAAAATCATGCATGGCCACCATAAAGATTGATCAACCACATCAATCAGAAATTGAATGGCACAATCAAATTGTTGAGTATTGTTATGCAGTTCCAATTTCGATATGACATAAGAAACAATCTCCTTTGCTGCACCTAATGAAGTTCCAAGTTCACTGATATAGACATTTAAAGATGGAAAAAATATATATTGAAGGAAAAAGGTTAAATGAGCCAGTTGGCCAAGAAATTAACATAATGTGGACAAGTAGGGATGTCTTTAGAACATGAAATGACATAAATTAACATAATGAGGAAAAGGCTAGAATTTGATTAATTACAATTGTCATTCTATAAAATGATCATCTCTTTGAGCTGGCCGCTCCGAAAAAATTTGATCCAAGTGACGAAAACCATCCAGAATTATCTTAAAATTTGATAAGAAACTATTGCAATCCTAAAGAAGTTATTAAGTGCTTGATCAAAATTTCATTAGATACAAGCATCAAAACTTTCCTATGTCTTAAAATTTCAATACTAAGAGATTCTATTAATCCAAATAAGGGATGTCACATGTCTAACTAGTGCCATTAACAAAAGAAGTTTGAATAAACAACCTATTGTAATTTTACTGTCATCTTAAGAGAAGTTCAGCAGAGTGGCAATTCCCTATCAAAAGAGTTGAGGCTACAGGATTTGAGTTCAATCCAATTGCATGTGTCATCAAAAACTACCTAAAACCCAGAACTTTAGACTAGGAAGAAAACCTCATCTCCAAACAAGGAGATGGTAACAGCGCAACTGTTGTTCCTCAAAAGAAGTTGGGTTCTACAAGCAATCTATTGCAGGTTTGATTCCAAAAGCACAAGTTAGACACTACAGGTTTCAGTACCACAACCACAGTTAAGGAACCAATTTAGTTGAGCTCTAGATTTCGTTGAGTAGAGTTATTAAGTGAGCAAATAGCACCAAGATTAACTTAATATTCTGGGATTATAAAGATTAGAGGTACAATTCAAAACATCCTAAAAATTCCATTTCAAAAAACTAAAGGAAGCAACACATTCACAATGAACCAATAAGATCAAACGGACTTTTAACTATAAAAAAAAACTAGATAAAGCAAATGTTAACATAAAACTAGCCCAGTTCTAAAATGAAGATTTCAATATCGAAAACCAACAAACTTAACTGCCACTGAACTTCAGGTCTGAAAACTCTCCTTTTAACAAGACAGCAACCTGAATTGACAAAACTGGCATAAACCATTGGGAAATGCAGGAAATGGGCAATGGAAGGTTGAATCACCAATGCTGCCAAGTTCAAATTACCAAAGGAACAAATTCAACAGCAACAAGTCCAATGCGATTCAATTGCCAGGCCCCATCATGAGTTAATGTTTATTCCCACGTCCCTCGAAACTTGCATTCCTTGACTTGCTTTTATCTTCAAGTGAGGAATGATGACTGGGAGTTCTACAAAATAAAGCAGAAAAACAATAGTAACAGAAGTTTCTGGCAAATAAAACCTGAGAATATATTGGTGGAACAAACTTACGATTTATGCTTCTTTGCATTCTGCTTGATGGTTACAACCATATCTAGAGCCATCTTTTGGTGCTCCCTCGTTTGTGAATGCAAGTCCAGGGCTTCAACTGTTTCGCAGTCAACTTTACATATACGACACCATCCCATGCTTGGTTTTCTCTTTCTAGAATTATCAAAAAACTGCAAGTCGCCCTAAGAATACAAAAGTAAAAAAACAAATAAATATAAATAATGAATGTAAAATGCAGAACTTTATGAAGCCAATTCAATTAGGATACACATGCTCTTACCTTGCCTATCCATATCGAAAGGTTGCAATGATGTTTTCAAATAAATCCTTAAAAAACAAATTAACCAGATAATATTTTAACAATATAAAATTAAAGAACTAGTACTCACAGCATAGTTTCCACCAAAGCTGCTTCTAAATCCAGGCTCACCAAGTTGATGATGATAGAAGTTCCCTGGCCCAGTCAATTCTCCCATTCGTGCATGACCAGGGAAAGCACCAAAGTTACCTGGCTCTCCCACCCACAAATGACTAGGCAAGTTACGAGGACCCAAATGTTCACCCCTCCGCAAATGGGCAGGCCGACCATCATGTCCCATCAAATCACCACTCAAATGCTCACCCATGTGCAAATTACCAGGACCCTCAAGCTCACCCCTGCGCAAATGACTAGGAAAAACTGGAAACCTACTATCACGAAGAGAACTAGAAAATGTATCACCAAATCGGTGTGGATCTCTGCCATCAATATCATCTAGGCCTGGAAGGGCACCAAATCTCCGTGTAGGCATGCCAGGGTAATCCCTAACTGGACTTCTTGGTGCCAAATTATCCATATGACGGTGATCATATCCAGGAATAGGGGGCCCAAGAAAACCAGGACGAGTTCGAGCAAAATCAGATCGGCCTGCTAGACTGTCATGATAACCTAATGATACTTCCGCATCGTTGGGATGCAATGCTTTATCATGATGGTAGGGAGGAAAGAATCTTGGAGGAGCAGAGCCACCAAGTGGTTCCATGTTCAACCCTGAATCATAATTAAAACCATGGGATCCCTTGTCAAGAGGTCTTGGTGCTCCGTCCACACCAAAACCACGAGGACCCCTATCAAGAGGTCTGGATGAGGGAAAGTGACTACTAGATTTTGGAACAGGTTCGGTGTCCAAATGAGAGGGCCTGGGGAAATGCTTCAGATCTTCTTCAAACTCTCCTTGATGAACATTGTGATGTGCTGGGCCACGTGGAAAGGGATTCAAATGCTCATCTGGTAAAGCGCTGAACCTATCTGAATTAGGGCCTTGGGCCCCATTCATTCCCACCACATTTGAGTACGTTCCTTGTCTACCATCTGGATATTTAGGCCTCTGATTTGCAAACATGGTGGCTTCATGGACATGTGAAGGAGTTCGCTCACCTTGAGATGGGGGTGCGGGTGCATGAGGATAGGCCCCTTGAGGAGGACCATAATGACTTGGTACATGTCCAGGACCTAAACGCCCATGTTGAGTTGGAGGATGCCCAGGCAATTGCATGTGATGTGGAGGTCCAAGAGGAGATGCTTGCACCAATGAAGGTCCAACAGGCCTTTGTTGAGCAGCAGAGCGCCCGTGATGAATTGGAAGAGGCTCTAGCTTTCCCTGGTCAACAGCTGAAACTGATTGAGATTGCATGTGACCATTTGGAGGAAAGCCTCCAAAACTTTGAGAAGTCGGAGTTTTGTCCTTCTGCAATTTCATAATTTGTTCTTCAAGGTGAGACGGGGCAGTTTCCAGCAGAGGACCATCCTTGTGTTCTGAAACAGAGAGCTCCACCTTTTCGTGGTCAGCATTAGAAACATCATTTTGCTCATCAGCACCATCTCTATGCTCTTCTTTCACCTGCTTAATTGAAGACTCTCCATTTGCTGCTGCAAGTGATTCTGGAACATCCTTAGCTTCACCTGTGGGTTTATTTTTGTCATCCATTTGCTTCAAGTCGCTTTCAGATTTTATGGTTTTCATCTCACTTGCGTCAGCTGCAAGACCAGCATCCAAATCATTTAATTCCTTTTTAATAGTTTTTTGAGCAGACAATTCACCTTCTGCACCTTTCTCAATATCACCTTGCCTTTGTCTAGAACTAACCCCTGATTGTTGGTCAGAAGATAATTCAACTTGGTTATTTGTCTTAAGAATATTTCCAGATTGCTGGTTTGCACCAATCTGAATCGACCTGACCTGCATACCAGAGGCAGATTGTGGATATGACTGTGCAGGTAATCCAGGCCCTACTGCAAGACTTTTAGCTTGATGGGGATGTGCACCATGCGGTAATAGAACATTTTGCTGGGGATGTGGATAGGCATGAGAAGGTTGCTGGAATGACTGGGGTAATCCTTGGGGACGTAGTTGAGTCTGTGGATGCAGCTGCTGCTGCACATAAGGACCTTGCTGATGTGCTTGATTGTGAACTGCACCCCATGGTTGCCCAGAAAAAGGCTGCTGCTGCTGTGCATATTGCTGATGCATTGGTTGCGGAGTTGGCTGCATACCAGGACGTTGTTGAACAGGAAGTCCAGGTTGATGTGCATGAGAATGAATTGGCTGTTGTAGTGCAGGAGGAATGTTTGGGACTTGACCTTGTGAAGGCAGCAAACCTGGTTGCTGCAGGTTTTGAACTGCAGCATGATATTGTGGCTGAGGCCATAAAGATGATTGTTGAGGGAACTGACTCTGCATTTGAACAGGCTGTTGTGAATGAGGTTGAGGTCCACCTTGAGAGTGTTTTAGGGCTCCTGTCTGCATTTGTTGGTGAATCTGGGGCTGTTGATAAGAATGATGGCCTGTCACTGCATTGACTGAAGAATGCTGAGGCTGGGTCTGGAGATTAGGATTAACAGTCTGGCTGGGCTGAGAAGCCAGGGATTGTGGAATGGGCTGGAGTGTTTGTGGCTGAGCTTGTACATGAGGTTGAGGAACAGTATGCTTTTGAGGGTAAAGCTGAGAATTAGTCTGTGCCTGAATTTGGGGCTGTGGATGCTGCACCTGCAATTGAGGATGCTGATATTGAGGCACGTGCTGTGGAAGAGGCTGAACAGGGTGGGGTTGTGGATTGGATTGAGCCTGAGGAGGTGGATAGCCATGGGCTGGTGGATGTGCCTGCAGTTGGGTCAGAGATTGTTGCTGAGCTGTAAGGTGAGTTTGTTGCTGTGGATTCACTTGTACCTGGTTCTGGGGTTGAGCAGCAATGGGTACTTGAGGTTGAGGTTGGGTCTGCAGCTGGGGTTGGGGTTGGGGGACTTCAGCATGCATGCTCACCTGTGGTTGCTGGTATTGTGAAACTGCTTGCTGTTGATATGGATAGTACTGCTGATAATGCTGTTGATATGGGTCATATCCAGGATACTGCTGGTAGTACTGCTGATATTGCTGTTGCTGTTGATACCACTGTTCTGCAGTGGGCACCGCAGCCTGTACTGCAGTCTGGGCCTGGGTTGTTGCGTTGATTTGTTGGGTGGTATCTTTTCCAGGAGTTGTCATAGAAGTTTGAGCCTGGGGAGTTGTTGTTCCTGTTTGAATGGCAGCCTGAGCCTGATCAACAGTAGTTGGTGCGCCTGTGCTTGTTGCATCTTGGGCACCCTCAGCAGGTTGCGCTTGAGGCTGCACACCCTGTCATTGAACAATAAGAATATAAACCAATATAACAAAAGTACAGAGCAACTCCACACTTAAGTCCTAAATAAAAAATTTCTTGCACTCACTGGACAATTTTGAGCATGTTCCTGCACTTGACTATGCACAATTTGAATTCCACACCTGTTGCAAACTACAGGAGAATTACCAAAGGCACATCCCGAGCAATGAGATGCGCACTCAGACAGAGGACCCTGCCAGGGGCACCCACTCCTATGATATAAACAATGGACAGTTATCTTGCCAATGGTTTCAGCAAGTACATTGTTCGATTCAATAAGAGGCTGCAGTAAGCAATGTAAAAAAAAAAAATTAGCATGTACATAACACCACTGGCCCTGCAATTAGATTCACTACCATGATAGGCAAGGGAAAACCTTGGAATCTGCTTCTGTCACAAGGTAGCCGTCATAGGGGCAGGCTCGGGTAGTGCTGACGACATATGTCAAACAGGGTTTGCAGTACAAGTGAGTGCACTGTGATTGTAATGCTTCATTTGGGTACACAAGAAGGCGACAAACGGGACAAAAATACTCTCCAGAAAGAGATTGAATGTTAGGTATGCACTCATTATCAAATCCCATTGTAAAGTATCAATCAATCTTTGCTTCTTCGACTCCCAAACAACATCAATCTATCCAACCCTAACAATACAAGCAATACAATTTCTCATATCAAACAATCATGTTTAAAAAAATATATATTTTAACCTAGACAATAAAAAATCGGTTCCAATTATTCTCAATAACCATAAAGAATTGCATCAGTGGAGTAAGAACCCGCGACGTACCTGAGTCTCGCAGATTAGATAACCCTAGAAAAGATTATTTGGTAGAGAAATCAGAAATGGAAAGCATTAGGGTTTCAATTGAAAAGGGGGTGTAAATTTAAGGCGAAATCGAAGGCATAGTAAGCATAAAAGGGAAAGAGAGAGAGCATAGATTCTTGAAAACAGATTGTTCCAGAAGGAGACGAACCTTTCTGATTGATTGAAGTGTGAAGAAGCAGCCTTGAAAAAACAAGATATATGCCTAACAGTCTATGCATGAGCGTGCTAGTGAAAAGGAAAATAGAAAGACGAGAAGAGACCGACTGGCATATGTTTGGTCTTCTGCTACGCTACACGACGTCGTTTGTGAGGTTTAACTAATATTGATTTTGTGTTTTTTAACGAAAAACC